>ENA-OPZZ01001165-OPZZ01001165.1-human-gut-metagenome-genome-assembly--contig:-NODE-1165-length-17434-cov-4.154793_pt1 | contig 17434 bp, 23 predicted proteins | sample MGYA00242487_ERZ504511 | MGnify/ENA primary metagenome ERZ504511 (study PRJEB26092, sample SAMD00036241) | human gut metagenome | host: Homo sapiens | study: EMG produced TPA metagenomics assembly of... | reverse complement strand
ATGGGCTTTAGTCTTCAAGAAACTACATGGACATTTTCTATTGCAATTTTATTTTTAGGTTTATCCGCTGGTTTTTTAGGAACATTTGTTGAAAAAAATGGCCCTCGTATTAGCGGACTTACTGCCACTGTCTTCTTTGGTATTGGTATGTTTGGTACAGCTTTAGCTCTTCATTTACAAAGTCTTATTTTACTTTACATCTGCTATGGTGTAATCGGTGGTATTGGTCTTGGTATTGGATATATCACTCCTGTTTCCACTCTTGTAAAATATTTCCCTAAAAGACGTGGATTTGCTACAGGTCTTGCTATCATGGGATTTGGTTTTGCAAGCTTAATTGCTGGCCCTATCATGCAAATTCTCGTTAGCAATTTTGGCTTAGTAACTAATTTTATCATTTTAGGCTGTGCTTATATATTAATCATGGGCGCTTCTTCTTTATATCTCGCTCCTCCACCAAAAGAATTCGTAGAAAAATATTTACCTACAACTGTTAAAACTTCTAATTCTATGGTTGAAATAAAACAATATAGCGTAGCTGAAGCTACTCGCGATTGGAAATTCTATGCGCTTTGGTGGATATTCTTCACTAATATTACTTGTGGTATTGGTCTTTTAGCTGTAGCTTCTCCTATGGCTCAAGAAGTAGTTCATATGAGCCCAATTGCTGCTGCTTCCATGGTTGGCGTTATTGGACTTATCAACGGTTTTGGTCGTATCGCTTGGTCTAGCGTTTCCGATTATATAGGTCGTAGAAATACTTATATTTTATTTTTCTTGATTGAAATTTTTGCTTTCTATGCACTCGCTAATACAACTGAAGCCTTTTTCTTCCAATTATTAGTTTTAATCATTGTTTCTTGCTATGGTGGTGGCTTCTCTTGTATGCCAGCTTATTTAAGCGATTTATTTGGCACAAAACAATTAAGCGCTATTCATGGCAGAATTCTCACAGCTTGGGGCATGGCTGGTATTGCAGGACCACTTTTATTATCCTTTATTCGTGAAACAACTCAAAGTTATGCACTTTGCCTCTATGTATTCGCATTTTTATTTATTATCAGCTTCATCATAGCTATAATATTAAAAATAAAAACAACTAAAAAAGAAAAACTCATTTCAAGCAAAACTATTGCTTAAGAAAAAAAACTCACTCTAAATAAAGCCTAGTAGTTAAAATTAAACTAACTACTAGGCTTTATTTATGTGCTAAAATAATATTAACTATCAATATAGTTAAATTTTTATTAATAAAAAAATATATGTTTTTTTTATAGAAAGGTTATAAAAGGTGTTTCCAAGTTTTTTGGTGATAAAATGGTCTTGGATAACATTAAATTTATATGTAAAAAAAGGTGAGTTTGTAACTGTGTTGGGACCCTCCGGTTGCGGAAAGACAACTCTTTTACGTTTGATTGCCGGTTTTCAGACTGCTTCGGAAGGCGAGATAAAGATAGCTGGAAAAGAGATCACGCAGACACCTCCGCATAAGCGTCCGGTAAATACTGTGTTCCAGAAGTATGCTTTGTTCCCTCATTTGAATGTGTTCGATAATATTGCCTTCGGATTGAAATTGAAAAAGACCTCTAAGCAGACTATCGAGAAGAAAGTAAAGGCTGCTCTTCGTATGGTAGGGATGACGGACTATGAGTATCGGGATGTGAATTCCTTGTCAGGCGGGCAGCAACAGCGTGTAGCCATAGCCCGTGCTATTGTCAATGAGCCGGAGGTGTTGTTGCTGGATGAGCCTTTGGCTGCTTTGGACTTGAAGATGCGTAAAGATATGCAGATGGAATTAAAAGAGATGCATAAGACATTGGGCATCACTTTTATTTATGTGACGCATGACCAAGAGGAAGCTTTAACACTGAGCGACACGATTGTTGTAATGAGTGAAGGAAAAATACAGCAGATCGGAACACCGGTGGATATTTATAACGAACCCATCAATTCGTTTGTAGCTGATTTTATAGGTGAGAGCAATATTCTGAACGGAACTATGATACAGGACAAGCTTGTGCGTTTTGCAGGAGTGGAATTTGAATGTGTAGATGAAGGTTTCGGTGAAAATATGCCGGTAGATGTTGTGGTACGTCCTGAAGATTGGTATATTTTTCCGGATTCGGATGCTTCACAGATTTCAGGTATCGTAACCTCATCCATCTTTAAAGGTGTGCATTATGAAATGGTGGTTGAGGCCAATGGTTATGAATTTATTGTACAGGACTATCATCATTTTGCTGTGGGTGAGCAGGTAGGTTTGTTGATAAAACCTTTTGATATCCATATTATGAAAAAAGAACGTGTATGCAATACGTTTGAAGGAGAACTGACAGATGGAACACATGTGGAATTTCTGGGATGTACGTTTGAGTGTCTGCCAGTGGTTGACATTGAGCCGGGAACTAAAGTAAAAGTGCAGGTAGATTTCAAGGATATCATTTTGCAGGATAATGAAGAGGATGGAACTTTAACCGGAGATGTACGTTTTATCCTATATAAGGGAGATCATTATCACCTCACTGTGTCATCGGACTGGGGTGAGGATATTTTTGTTGATACCAATGATGTATGGGACAATGGTGATCATGTAGGTATCAGCATCTTTCCCGAAAGTATAAAAATAACTCAGATTGTAGAATCATAATAAAGAAAAGAGGTGCTCAGAACGATACGATTTTTCTTGTCTTCACGTAAAAGTTGGACTATTCCTTACGTGATATTTTCGGCGGTATTTGTTATTCTTCCGCTACTTTTAATAGTGGTTTATGCATTTATGGATGATGCGGGGCATTTCACATTGGGAAATTTTGCCAAATTTTTCGCCCATCCCGAGGCAATCAACACATTTGTTTATTCTATTGGCGTGGCCATCATCACAACAGTGGTATGTATCTTATTGGGATATCCTGCTGCCTATATTCTGACACAGACGCGGATGAAATATGCATCGACAGTGGTGGTATTGTTTATTTTGCCCATGTGGGTGAATATTTTAATACGTACACTGGCTACGGTGGCCTTGTTCGATTTTATGAACGTATCTTTAGGAGAGGGGGCTTTGATATTCGGTATGGTATATAATTTTTTGCCTTTTATGATTTATCCTATTTACAACACTTTGCAGAAATTGGATAAAAGTTATGTGGAAGCGGCGCAAGATTTGGGCGCCAATCCCATGCAAGTGTTTTTCAAGGCTGTGTTGCCCCTGTCTATGCCAGGTATTGTGAGTGGTATATTAATGGTATTTATGCCTACTATCTCCACATTTGCTATTGCCGAATTATTGACAATGAATAATATTAAATTATTTGGCACTACTATCCAGGAAAATATTAATAATAGTATGTGGAATTATGGGGCGGCCTTGTCGTTGATCATGTTGTTCCTTATTGGTGCGACAACCTTGCTCGCTTCAGATGATAAGGATCATAACGAAGGAGGCGGACTATGGTAAAGAAAATTTTGTGTCAGGGGTATTTGTGGCTGCTTCTGCTATTGCTTTATGCGCCTATTTTTATCATTATGATCTATTCGTTTACCGAAGCAAAGGTGCTGGGCAACTGGACCGGGTTTTCCACCAAACTCTATTCATCCCTATTTGTTGCGGGTACACATCATTCATTGACAAATGCCTTGGTCAATACCTTGAGCATTGCCTTTATTGCAGCTACCGTATCCACCTTGCTGGGCAGTATTACGGCAATCGGCATATTCAATCTTCGTCCCCGTGCCCGTAAAGCAATCAGTTTTGTCAATAACATTCCTATTTTGAATGGAGATATTATTATTGGTATATCTCTATTCTTGCTGTTCGTATCTTTGGGTATTCCACAAGGATATACCACTGTAGTGCTTGCACATATCACATTTTGTACTCCATATGTGGTGTTAAGTGTGTTGCCGCGTTTGAAACAGATGAATCCGAATATTTATGAGGCGGCGCTTGACTTGGGGGCTACTCCTATGCAGGCACTCCGCAAGGTGATTGTTCCTGAGATTCTTCCGGGAATGATTTCAGGTTTTATGTTGGCGGTGACTTTGTCCATTGACGATTTTGCCGTGACTGTATTTACTATTGGTAATGAAGGGCTTGAAACTCTTTCCACCTATATTTATGCGGATGCACGGAAAGGAGGGTTGACCCCTGAACTTCGTCCGCTTTCTACCATTATATTCGTATTGGTGCTGGTATTGCTGGTTATCATCAATCGCCGTGCAGGCAAGAAAAAGGAGGTATAAAAAATGAGGAAAATAAATAGATGGCTGATGGTGTGTGTGTGCGCGTTATTCTCTTTAACCGGATGCTATAACACAGAGCCTCGTGAGAGTGTGCTGAAAATATATAATTGGGCCGATTACATTGATGAGGATATGTTGGCGGAATTTCCCCGGTGGTACAAAGAACAGACGGGGGAAGATATTCGGATTGTCTATCAGACTTTTGACATCAATGAAATCATGTTGACCAAGATAGAACGCGGGCATGAAGATTTTGATGTAGTTTGTCCTTCGGAGTATATCATAGAGCGCATGCTGAGGAAAGGTTTATTGCTTCCCATTGATACCGTTTTTGGAAAGACCCCCAATTATCTGCATAATGAATCTCCTTATATCCGTGAACAATTGGATAAATTGAGCTGGTCGGGGCATCGTGCTTCAGATTATGCCATCGGTTATATGTGGGGAACAGCAGGTATCCTTTTTAATACCGATCATGTTCTAGCGGAAGATGCCAGGACTTGGGCCAGTCTTTGGAATCTGAAATATGAGAACAAGATCCTGATGAAGGAAAGTTATCGTGATGCATATGGTACCGCATTGATTTATGCCAATGCCGAGGATTTGAAAAAAGGCAAGGTTACGGTAGAGGAGTTGATGAACAACTATTCGCAAGCATCCATCGATACAGTTGAGAAGTATCTGAAAGCCATGAAACCCTTGATAGCAGGTTGGGAAGCTGATTTTGGCAAGGAAATGATGACTAAAGGTAAAGCATGGCTGAACATGACCTGGAGCGGGGATGCGGTATGGGCGATAGAAGAGGCTGAAGGAGTGGGCATCCATCTGGACTATGAGGTGCCGGTGGAAGGAAGTAATGTGTGGTATGACGGATGGGTGATCCCTAAGTATGCTAGAAATAAAAAGGCTGCCAGTTATTTTATTAATTATTTATGCCGTCCCGATGTGGCTTTACGTAATATGGACGCCTGTGGTTATGTGAGTGCCGTTGCTACTCCCGAGATTTTGGAGGCAAAAATAGATACTACTTTATCTTACTTTGCAGATTTAAGCTATTTTTTCGGTCCTGCTGCCGATAGTATACAAATAGATAAGGTACAGTATCCTGACCGTACAGTGGTGGAGCGTTGTGCCATGATTCGTGATTCCGGTGACAAGACCGAATTGGTCTTGGAAATGTGGTCGCGTGTAAAGGGGGATAATTTGGGGGTAGGCGTGGTTATTGTGATTCTGGTATCTGCCGGGATTATGGTAGTATTCACCGTGTATAGAAAACTTCAGCGTTATCAGCATGAAAAGGCTCAATATCGTCGCAGGAATCATCGAAGAAAGAAATGACTTTATAAGGGAAGGAAACATTTAGTCTTGCTGATAAAACGATTTAGGGAATCCAATCTTTAGGTAGAATTAAAATAAAAGTCCGAACTTGGGAAAGTCCGGACTTTTATTTCTATAATCATATAAAGATTAAATGATGTATTGTGAAGAGATAGACTCATTATTCATCACGCGGCGGATTGTTTCAGCAAACATATCAGCAATGGTCAGTTGCTTCACTTTAGAGCAACGGTTAGCATAAGGAATACTATCGGTAAATACCATTTCTTCCAAGCCGGAGTTCTGAACGCGTTCGGATGCAGGACCTGACATTACACAGTGAGAAGCGATAGCGCGGACGGAAATAGCTCCCGCTTCTTTCATAATATCGGCAGCTTTGGTAATAGTACCTGCTGTATCTACCATATCGTCAATTAAGATGACATTTTTATTTTTTACATCACCGATAATTTGCATGGTGGCCACTTCATTGGCTTTCAGGCGCGTCTTGTTGCAGAGTACTAAGGGTACACCCAAATATTTGGAATAAGTGCTGGCGCGTTTTGAACCACCCACGTCCGGAGTTGCGATTACCAAGTCTTCCAGTTGCAATGATTCAATGTAAGGCAGGAATACGCCAGAAGCGTAGAGGTGGTCTACCGGTACATCAAAGAATCCTTGAATCTGATCGGCATGCAAATCCATTGTGATTAAACGGTCGATGCCTGCTACGCTCAGAAGATCGGCTACCAGTTTAGCACCGATAGAAACACGAGGTTTGTCTTTTCTGTCCTGACGTGCCCATCCAAAGTAGGGAATAACGGCTACAATGCTTTTTGCAGAGGCTCTTTTAGCTGCATCAATCATTAGCAGCAGTTCCATTAAGTTGTCAGAGTTAGGAAAGGTAGATTGAACTAGAAAAACATGTGCGCCTCTAATTGATTCTTCATAAGAAACAGCGAACTCACCATCAGCAAAATGCATGATGTTCATGTTTCCTAATTTGCAACCGAGGCTGTTGCAAATCTTTTCTGCAAGGTATCTCGAATTTGTTCCTGAGAATACCCTAAAAGGTGATGTTTTGCTCATTTTTGTAATAGATATTACCTATTTGTTAATTTGCGTGCAAAGGTACGTATTATAATTAGAAATTAAAAATAGAAATTTAAAAATAACTTCTCATTATTGTAATATGCTTGGTTTGAAGCATATTCTTCGTTTTTTTAGGCTTCTATTCTAAATTATTTTGATAAATCAGTCTGCTAAATCTCTTAATTTCCGGAAATGTTCTATCACGCACCGATAATCGCGATCGGTACACGCATCGAATTTATTCCAAAGGGCGCCCAATATGGCGGCTCCTCCGAAACCAAAGTCCTTTACCTCCAGCAAGTTTTCTTCGTCAATGCCTCCCAAAGCTATGACTTTTTTGTCAATAATGCCTGCTTTGGCGGCGGTACGGAGTTCTTCGGCGGTGTATGCCGAGTTATAATTTAGTTTGGATATGCTATTGAATACCGGACTCAGAAAGACATAATCGCAACTGGATTTGCGCTCTTTAACTTCGTCTAGCGAATGGCAAGAACAACTGACATGTCCTTTGTATCCTTCCGGCAGGTTCGGATTACGACCGTTCAGGTGAATTCCTTTCAGTTTGTATTCCTCTTTCAGATAAAAATGTCCGTGAACCACGATGCGTTTGTGATATTGTTCGGGGATAAGGGTTAGCAGACGTTCTGCAAACATGGGTGCTGTACCGGGCTTTCGCAGATGGAGTGTGTCTAGTCCCTCCTCGAAAAGAGCTGTAATTATTTTATCTTCCTCCACAAAATAAGTGGGGGGCGTTATTAGAATTAACTTCATACCTTATGACTAATTGCTAAGCAAAGATAGCAACCTATTTGTAATAATCCTAGTGGATTTATAGATTTATTTTTGATAAACCTGTAAATCAATGGGATACTTTCCCCGAAAAAGTGATTCATGCGATGGAAAAGTTTTAAATAATCTGTGTGTATCTGTATGAAATAGGCGTTTTTTATTTACTTTTGCACCGCGAAGTTATGAAAAAGGTCTAAGATATTGAAAATGAGCATAGGTTATTCGCTCATTATGGTAATAGGTTACGAATAAGAGAGTTATCTCCTTAAATATACTTCTGCGCGTTGCGTAACCTTCAAAGAACTCTTCAAGTACAAAAGTACAAATAAAACGGGAGATTACGACAGAATCTCCCTACTTTTTTCACTTTAATTTGGCTTTTCCGTAAAAGCGATTTAACTCCGTCGGTACACCATAGCCAAAACAAGTTTTGACAACCATGTCCCGACTATCCGCATAAGCGAAGAAAAGGGCTTTGCCTCATGCCTAAACAACAAGTTTAGACTGATGAAGCAAGGCCCATTTCTTTTGGGCTTATGCCACAAAGGTGCTTTTACGGATTTTCTGAGATTTTTTTCTTTTTGCTGTTTTTTTGAGTCGGTAGCGAAAAGCTGCATGTGACCGCCCGCCCATAAATGGGACAAGCCGTCACCCACAGCAGGCAAACCGGGAAGAATGGTTTATTTACCCGACCAAACGGGTTTGGCCAGACGGATAAACCATACTTCCTTGCATATGGTTTGCCCGGTTTCACGCTTCCGGCAGTATTTCCTTTCTCTTTGTCTTTTCTTCTTTTTGTGGATTTCTCTCTGAAGTTTTCTCTCGAATCTGCCTCTACTTCCATTTACCTCCATTTTTACGCCTTTCAGTAGCCGCATCAGTCAGTCATTTTCGTTCTGGGCGCAAAGGTAATTCCGGGATTTTACGGGAATGCAAGGTCAAGCCTCCTGTTTTCTGGAAAAATCTCCAGCCCTGCGGGTAGTATTTTTCCGAAAAACCTTGCATCCCCTAATCCCTACCTTTTTGAGCACCCGAAACGAAAACGACCGATGCGACAGAAAGACGCATTAAAAAAAATGTCGGATAAACGAGAGGCAGATAAGATAGTTTGAAACTCAACTCCCTCAGCTCTTGAATCCGCATTAAAAACAAAAAAAATCAAAAACAACGTAGATATGACAACAACGGCAAATTTCAGACAAGTGGCGCAGTACATAGGACTTGCAGTATGCGGTTTAATCGTGCGCACCGCCTTCGGGATGTTCGGCATCCTCTTGGGCATCATTTCAGAGATTGTAAACGGATTGTTCCGAGTGGCGATAGGTGTAATCGTGGCTATCCTTTCCACCATTGCCTTCTTCGGTCTTATCCTTTGGTTATTCACCCTTTAATACCTACCGACATGGCAAAGAGAAACAGCAAAACGGCAGCGCAGCAATGCAAGTATTACGAAGTGGAAAACTTCTTCGAGTATTTGGTGGAAGTGTATATCAACGGCAATTTTGAATCATTCCGCAGTTTGTACCACGAACTGAACAAGGACGCACGGAGGGACTTTACAGACTTCCTGCTGAGCGAGGTAGAGCCGATTTATTGGAGAGAGATACTGAAACAGACAATCTGAATAACGACAGCGATATGAACAAGACAACTGAAAAGATACCGACATGGAGTTTGTGTTACCTCATCAACGGGGATGCAACGGGACTGACGGACGATGAAATCCGTATGATTGACAAATGGATGAATGATTGGCAGGTGCAGATTGTTTCACCCCTTACCAATGTGGATGGAAACGCACAGCCATACTTCTCACACTATCCGCTTTTCGGACTACCTGCCGAAGTGGAGGACTGCGACATACTTTATCTGAATGACAACCCAACAAAAATTTGACGATATGAAAGGAACTGACCATTTTAAGAAAACGATACAGATGTACTTGGAGCAACGTGCAGAGGAAGACCAACTCTTTGCCAAAAGTTTCAGCAACCCTGCCAAGAACATAGACGACTGCGTGACCTACATTCTGAACTATGTGAAGAACAGCGGTTGCAACGGCTTCACGGACGGAGAGATATTCGGGCAAGCCATCCACTACTATGAGGAAAACGAGATAGAAGTGGGCAAACCGATGAACTGCCAAGTGGCGGTGAACCATATTGTGGAACTCACGGCAGAGGAAAAGGCGGAAGCACGGCAGAAGGCTATCCAAAAATATCAAGAAGAGGAAGTCCGCAAGTTGCAGAACCGCAACAGACCGGCAGCGAAAAAAGAAACTATTGTACAACCCTCCCTATTTGACTTTTGATTATGAAACCCAAGACACGCATACAAAAAGAGGTGGCAAGACTTTCTGCCAACCTTCACCCCATATCCGCGACACAAATTGATTGGGCATACCGCCATTGTGTTGAACATATCGGCTACCGCACCAAGAAAGGGAACATCACCTGTTCCGACTGCGGTCACGAGTGGCACAGCAACAGCGGACTATGCGACAGCCTTGATGGTTGCACCTGCCCCCAATGCCGTGCTGAACTCAAAGTGTGGGACACCCGAAAGCGCATCCACAAGGAAACGCAGTATTTCAGTGTGATAACCACCTGCAAAGGGTATCAGTTAATCCGTGTGGCGCAGGTCAGATGCGAGAGCAGGAAAGGCGAGCCGATGAAATTCTACTGCCACGAGGTTGTGCAGCGTTGGATTTCACCCAAAGGCATCATTACCGACATGGCTCTGCTTCGTGGCTTCTCTTTCTGCTATTGCGATGTATGGGCTTTGGATAGCGGTATGGAGGTCAGACCACACAACAGCCTTTATGATGATGTTGTGGCGTGGGGGAATGTGTATCCCAATATGAAGATATTGCCCCAACTCAGACGCAATGGTTTCAAGGGCGATTTTCACGGCATCTCCCCCGTGCGTCTTTTCAAGGCTTTGCTTTCAGACCCAAGAATTGAAACCCTTATGAAAGGCGGTGAGATTGAGGGTATGAAATACTTTCTCGGCAACCCACTGATTGCCGATGAATGTTGGGCATCATATCTGATTGCCAAGCGTCACAAGTATCAGATAGACAACCTCTCAATGTGGTGCGACTATCTGCGTATGCTCAAAAAACTCGGTCAAGACCTCCGTAACCCGAAGAACATCTGTCCCGAAGACTTCATGGTGGCACACGACAGGGCAACCCGAAAGATTGAAGCCATACACGAGAAGGAACGGATTGAGCGACAGCGCAGGTGGGAGATTGAAAGGCGTGAGCGTGAGCAACAGCGACAACTCCAACGAAAGAAAGATGCGGAGGATTTCATCGCCAACAAATCCAAATTCTTCGGATTGGTAATCACTGACGAGGAAATAATCGTCAAGGTGCTTGAAAGCATAGACGAGTATTACAACGAGGGCAAGACACAGAACATCTGCGTGTTCGGCAGTGAATACTATAAGAAAGCCGATACCCTCATACTCTCGGCAAGGATTGGCGGTGAGATAATTGAAACCGTTGAGGTGGACTTGCGCACCTTCAGAGTTGTGCAGTGTCACGGCAAGTACAACCAAGACACCGAATATCACGAGCGCATCATAGACCTTGTGAACAAGAACGCCAACCTTATCCGTGAACGGATGAAAGCGGCATAATATAAACCTACTAATATTGAACAATATGGAAGTAAGAATTGAAAGTATGGTTTGTCTTTGGGATGATACAATCCCAAAGATGTTCCTTGAATTTGTAAACCTTCTCACTCTTGCAACGAGTGAGGAGCAGTTAAGGCGAAGCGTAAAGGACTTTGCCGAGAAGCACGAACTTGACAAGTTCTTCCTTTACGGCTTCGGCTCACACCATTTCTATATGCACCAACGCTACACGAGCGACCCCGAAATGGTGATGCAGAACAGAGTGCTGTCAGTACATTTTTAACCTATAAACAGAATGGAATTATGACCAACGAAAGAGAAAAAAGAAACCGCTACTACAAGTATATCGTCAAAAGACATTTGAACGATATAAGGGAACATATCGGATTATCCACAAACGAAATGGAAAGGAGTTATTACAATACCCGTTATGCAACCCAATTGAGTATCTATGCCGAAGCACTCGGCATACAAGAGAAGTATTTGGAAAAATTTATTCAAAAGTAAATGATATGAGTACACGAATGACTATCAATGGAGTGAGTACCTGCCAAACGGCAGGTACGGAAAAGTATGAAAGTTTCCAATTAGGTTACGGCAGGAAAAGACGTACCCTTGTGCAGTACGACTACCGCCATCACACGGACGGAGAGTTGTTCTCCTGCGTGAAACCGACATTGGACGAGTGCCGAGCCGAAAGGGACAAATGGCTTATGGCTAAGGAAAGAAAGGAGGGCAACCGATGAACGCAACCTATCAGACAACGCTTATCAAGTTTTGCAAGCCTATCAAGGAGTTGGACACCATTTTCAGAGATACGCAGTTTTGGGGAGTGGCAACCCTCAAAGAGTGGATAGATGACTATGAGGGAAGCAGGTTTACCGCCATTGACCCCCACACGGCTGTCATAACGAGCGAGTACAATATGGAGTGTCTGTTGGAATGGCTGAAACGCCATACACCCATTGCCGAAATAACCGAATGTTGAACAAGTTGGCGGTGCGGACACCGCCAACCATAAAACTAAAAAACAGATATGATAGCAAAGACCATTTTTGAACAGATAGGCGGCAGACGCTTTGCCGCCATGACAGGAAGCAAAGACTTCATAGATATGGGAAACGGACTCCGTATGAGCCTTGCACGGAACAAGACGAGCGCAAACCGCCTTGACATTATCTACGATGCAGGAGCAGATTTATATAATATGCGTTTCTACCGCAAGACCTTCAGCAAAAAGACCTTTGAGTGCAGGACAACGGACATAGCCACACACGAAGGCGTATATTGTGATATGCTCGAAGAGGTATTCACTATGGTAACGGGACTTTGCACGCATTTTTAAACGGTGGGCGGCAAAGCCGCCTACTTTCTTTCAGTGAGCATGATGGCGGACAAAGAAAGTAGGCAAAGAAACCTTTGTCCCAATCTACGATGTCAGTCACAAAAACAAGTTTTATGGAAGCAATCAGGCAGAACTGAAAAAATCATCTTGCAAAGCAACGGCGGCATAAGCAAAAAGATGATTTTCAATAACCTCACAAATGAAAACTTCATGGCAGGAAATATGTGATAACTTTCAGCATATTACTGGGGTATGGACGTCGCATACTCCCCATAAAAATATATTGCTGAGCATATGATGATAAAAAAATGCTCTTTGAACACTGTCTTTATTGTATTTTTTGCTAAGTTTGATATGTAATGTTATATGTATAAAATGAATTGCTTTATACGATTGATATGATAATAATGAAAGTATTGCTGTTTTATATAAAAGAAATCAAATGAAGACTATTATATTTTTTTTATTGTTCTTGTTGTGGGATGCAGCTCTCGTGAAAATATCGTTTCTGTAAGACAAGCACAAAACGATAGTCCTGTTATATTGAGGATAAGGAAAGACAGAACCTCTATTCATAGTTTATTATATCCTATAGCATTTGAATTTAAGAAAAATGGTAATAGAGAGATTTATTATTTCGAAAACTCTTATTATGCCAAAAATGAAAATATATGTCCTGGAACAGCGGGATGCTATCTACGGGTGGGTGATAAAGATGAATATCTGACTTATTCTTATAAAAAATTTGACGGGGAAATAAAATATGTTATTGATGAAAATGATATAATAAAAGAATTTATGTCCGTATATTACAAAAAAATGATTAATGAAAATAAAGATACTATTCATGTTTCTTTAAAAGAATTCAAACGCAGCTGTAAATACATAATAAATAATTTCTTTGAAGGAGATTCTATTTATTTACATTTTCATGACCATAAAGAATGGATAGATGTTCCTTTCAGAGTTTCTTTTAAGTAGGTATTCTTCTACCCTTTGATATGGTGTTTTCATTGAGCCTATTCAAACAATGGAAAAAGGTTTTCTCCTAAAAGGTGTATCTAACTGAAAATTTGAGGATTATCTAAACAGTCAAACCTTTTTGTATTTGCCATTGGCTAATCCACGATTGCTGTATGTTTGTATTATTTTATCCCCGAAGTTAATCGCAGATGCTTTAGATTATTTATGCGAAAAAAATCAATCTTGCAGGAATGGTATTTTTACAAGGGGAAAAATCCTGAAACCATGAAACCAAAGAAAAATCTGATGAAGTTGATGGCTTCATCGGATTTTTTCTTTGGTCAGACATATACATGATGTTATGTGTTATGGTACATACAGCAACGCAAACTCCGCCTTTCTCCGTTTAAGCAGCATGGCGTGCCGTTTACCTTTATAATGGCAGAAAGCAACATACTCATGGTAAATGTTCCTGTCGCCAGCCTCCAGTTTTTTTATCAGCCTGCTTTTGGGGTATCGCCCGTTCCCCAAGAGCTTCGCCGGACCGACATTGAAAGCCAGCGTGCCAAGCAGCACGCTGTCACGTCCAAAATTTCGGAACATGCCAATGAACTTCCGCAAGTCTTTCCTTAACAGTGCGTCCGCCTGCCGCTTCGTCATGGTGCGTGCCGAATAGCTTTCACCTTTTTGTAAACGGTGCCCATATCCTACATAGGGATAACAGCTTTGGTCATGCCAGCCTTCAAAGTGGCGGGTACACAGAAACGCCCGTTCCATAAGCGGCAGACGGTAGATAGCCGCCTGCCTGTCCGTTCCCTCTTGGCGGTTGCTCTGTGCAGACACGGAGCAAACCGCCCAAAGCGAACAGAGGATAGCCATGAATACACGCATCATCTTGGCATAGGTTTGAAGTTGGCGGCATACATGACGGTCTGGCTTTCCCTTCCGCATTCCGGTTGTTAAGCTCAAATTCCAACATCAAAGGAGTTTCCGAAATTATCTTCCACCACCACGATGAAATTATGCGCTTCATCGCCCGCTGCCGTGTAATACAGGCGGAACTTTTCGTTTTCGAGCAGGTAACGGTCGTTGGGAAGGAACGTGATGCCGTTATCCATTTTCAGGGAGCCTTCCCCCTCGAACTGGAAATAGCGGATGGTATAGAGCGTGTTCGCAAAAATCACCCGTCTTTTTCAGCTCACAGCGGATTTCCACCGTCTGACCCTTCGTAACCTTGTTGGGCACAGGCATCGTTTCCACCGTGAAGGGATAGGATTGCTGGATGTCCATGTCATCGTCGCACGATACGGATGTGAATGACATGGCGGCGAACAGGCAAAGTGCCAACGCCTTGAAAAATGATGTTCTCTTGTTCTTGTTGTTCGGTATATTCATTGTCATTTGATTTTTAGATGGTTGTTTTTCTGTTTTTTCGTTGTCAGTTGCAGGTACTCGTTCAAGTCCTTGCAACCGTCATAGAGGGCGGAGCGGTCTGCGACACGCCCGCCATACCGTTCTTTCAGGGCTTCAAGCGTCCTTCGTCCCGCATCGTCACGGTCAAGGAAACAGCCGATGCGCCCGTAACCGTCCAGATACCTCAGCGCCTTCTTCACGTTGGCGACCGAGTTCAGTACAAGGTGGTCGCACCTTTCGCCTATGCCGAGCGTGACAGCGGAAAGGAAGTCCATAAATCCCTCGTACACGCAGCAGGCGTCAGTGCCGGCGGCTTCCGTCCTTATCAGCGACACATCCTTCGGCGGCACGCAACCCTTGAAATGGCGGCTGCGGATTTCATAACCGCCCGCCACATTGGGGAAACCGACTGCAAAATACCTTTTCCCGTGCACACCGTAGTTCAGGCGGCAGCAGTGACGTGATGCGACAGCGTAAGGGATACCCCTCTCTTTCAGATATTCCGTCAGCGGAGAGAGGAGAAGCCGGGCGGCTTCCACTTCCTCAAAGACCGGCTCCGGGGGCTTCGGCTCAAAAGCCGGCAATGCCGTTAGCGGTATATGGGCGGTTTCCGATATGAACCTCGCCTGCACCATGAAATCACCGCTTCGGACAAACTCCCCGGCAAGCGTGAATATGTCGCCGCCCTTGCCCAAGCCGAAGTCGTACCAGAGCTGCTTCGCCACGTTCACACGGAACGAGGGTGTGCGCTCGTTGCGGTACGGCGCACGATACCACAGTTCGTTTCCGCTTCTTCGGACAGGCTTGTGCCCCAACCGTGCGAGGAAGTCCGCAAGGGGTATCCGCTTCATGTTTTCAATGTCCGTCCGTTCCATGCACGCCTTTCAGTTGATGATGAACTTTATGCCCGCACCCCATTGGCAGTGCGGCTTCTTCGTGTCGCCACCCCACAGCAGGTGTTCCCGAAAATTGGCGAGCAGGGCGATACGGTCAGCCACATAAAACTCCACATCAAGCGTCAACGCACCGCCATAGATGAAAGCGTCCCGCTCGTGCAGCGTGGCTCCGTCAAAGAGCACCTTCTTCCCCCAATTCACCGACTCATATCCGGCGAGAGCCGAAACGCCCCCATAGACGAAGACGATTTTCCGGGCATCGGTCAGCAGCTTGAAGAAGTAGCCGCCCTCTGCCGTGAACTGCGCCACAGGTATGGCGGTGTCCTTGTACGGGATGTTCTTCAAGAGATATTCGCCGCCGAACACCCACTTGTTTCCTCTTTTCGTATAGGCGGATAAAGCCGTTCCGAAACTGTACCCTCCGTCATTGCCGCCGGGCTTGAAACCGTCCGTCATGTTCGCCCTGACTTCGATGCCCTGCATCTTCGGCAGACACCGCTGGGCGTGCGCCTGCCCCGTGAAAAGGGCAAGCGACGCGATGATGATTACGATGTACTTTCTCATGGTCAGCGCACTTGAAGTTCGTCAATCGTGTTGGCACGCACCAGATCCTCGTTTTCAATCACGAAGGACTGGTGGCGACCGCCGTTCTTCTCGCTCAGTTCCACCACGAGGCACTTGTCATCGGGAATGGTGAACTTCGCCATCGTGAAGACCGTACGCTCGCTTTTTTTACCCAGCACGCAGGTGGCGTAGTTCTGCGCACGGAGCGGCAGGATTATCTGCTCCTGCACGGCGGTGCGCTTCGCCACCTTCTTGTCCACGATTTTCCACGTGATGTAGTCCACATCGAAAGGCACGTTGCTTTGGTTCTTGATTTCCGTGTGGAAATAGAGAAGACCGTTGTGCGTGTAGATGCCTTTCAGCAGGTACTGGATGCCGAAACGCTTGCTGCCGATGTGCTTCACCTCACGCTTGTTCCGCTTGTGTATGGACTTCATGATAAGGCGCACCAGCATCGGACTCTCGCTGCCCAGCTCCTTCAGGTAGATTTCCTGCGCGTTGTTCGGACGGTTCACCGATTCCCCGTCGTGGATGAAGTCGCACATCTCCACGTTGAGCAGCAACGGTTCGGCGGCGTACTTCACGTTGAACGTGTAGAAACTTCCGTCCTCCGTGATTACTGACATGTTGGTCTCGTTCGGGAAAGTTTCTCACGGTAGCCTTCACACGGATCACGTTCTCCGCCCCGTCCGCTTTTCCGGCTATCAGGTCGGGCGAACCCAAATCCACATAGCGCACCTCTGCCGGAAAGATGATATGCACGGTCTTGTCGTAGGTCACTTCCAGACCGTGAGGGGGTATCATGCGGTCAAAAGTCAGTTTCTTCGTCAGACCGTGATACAGGTCGCCGTCCGCCTCCTTTCTGCGGATAGACCTCCTTGGTCAATACCGGCTGTGCGTCCGTCTGTTGCTCACTTCCGTTTGTTCTCTTCAGCAACGGTCACATTTTTCCTGCGCATGGGCAGTTACGATGCCCATAGCAAGGGCAAACATCATGATTACTTTTTCTCATATTACTTTGGGATTTTAGTTGGTAAATAAAAATTTTTTTGATTGGTTGTTTTTCTTTAATTTTTCTTCCTTGATAGAGCATTGACCCTGTACCCCGATTTCAGATGTACTTTCACGGTACGCATCTTCTTGGATATGTATTGGCTTGTGCCCTGTA
>ENA-OPZZ01001163-OPZZ01001163.1-human-gut-metagenome-genome-assembly--contig:-NODE-1163-length-17475-cov-5.167858_pt1 | contig 17475 bp, 14 predicted proteins | sample MGYA00242487_ERZ504511 | MGnify/ENA primary metagenome ERZ504511 (study PRJEB26092, sample SAMD00036241) | human gut metagenome | host: Homo sapiens | study: EMG produced TPA metagenomics assembly of... | reverse complement strand
GGAAAAGAAGCATTTCAAAAATGCAAAGGAAACGATCGACCAAGTGATCAGCTCTTAACGACAAGAGACGTAGCACACAAAATGAATTAGATAAGAATCTGGCAGAGGTTAACTCGCTTTCACGCACCATCGGTCAACTGATGAAAGAAGGCAAGAAAGAGGAAGCTGAGACTGCACGCGCACGCGTTGCCGAACTAAAAGAAGGTAACAAAGAATTAGACGCCGCTATGACACAGGCTGCAACAGATATGCAGAATGTACTTTACACCATCCCCAACATTCCTTACGACAGCGTACCCGAAGGTGTAGGCGCTGAAGATAACGTAGTGGAAAAAATGGGAGGTATGGAAACTGAACTTCCTAAAGATGCACTCCCCCACTGGGAACTGGCTAAGAAATATGATTTAATAGACTTCGATCTGGGTGTAAAAATCACAGGTGCAGGTTTCCCTGTATATAAAGGTAAAGGCGCACAACTTCAACGCGCTCTTATCAACTTCTTCCTGGACGAAGCACGCAAATCCGGATATACTGAAATCATGCCACCGACAGTAGTTAACGCTGCTTCCGGCTATGGCACAGGACAGCTTCCTGACAAAGAAGGACAAATGTATCATTGTGAAGTAGATGATTTATATCTGATTCCAACAGCAGAAGTGCCTGTAACCAACATCTACCGTGATGTAATTTTGGAAGAAAAACAGTTGCCAATAATGAATTGCGCCTATACACAATGTTTCCGTCGTGAAGCTGGTTCCTATGGTAAAGATGTGCGCGGACTGAATCGTCTGCACGAATTCTCCAAAGTAGAATTGGTTCGCATTGACAAACCGGAACACTCCAAACAATCTCATCAGGAAATGCTAGACCACGTAGAAGGTCTGTTGCAAAAACTGGAACTTCCATATCGTATCCTCCGCCTCTGTGGTGGTGATATGAGTTTCACTGCTGCCCTTTGTTTCGACTTCGAAGTATATTCAGAGGCACAGAAACGCTGGTTGGAAGTAAGTTCCGTATCCAATTTCGATACCTATCAGGCCAATCGTCTGAAATGCCGTTACCGTAATGCAGAAAAGAAAACCGAACTCTGCCACACACTGAACGGTTCAGCATTAGCACTGCCACGTATCGTTGCTGCCCTACTCGAAAACAACCAGACTCCGGAAGGCATTAGAATTCCGAAAGCGTTGGTTCCGTACTGCGGCTTCGACATGATAGACTAAGACTTGATCTGACAGACTAATAAAAGCACCCTTATATAGAGAGCCACTCATCAAAAGAGTGGCTTTTCTTTTATATTTCGCAAATAAGCTGTATCTTTGCCAAAATTTATATCATTCTGATAGCAGTTACGTAATAAAAACAACAAATTAATTAGATAATGAACAAAATCATTAGCAAGGAACGCTTTTCTGAAAAAGTATTCAAATTTGAAATTGAAGCTCCTTTAATTGCTAAATCTCGTAAGGCCGGACACTTCGTCATCGTACGTGTAGGCGAAAAAGGAGAACGTATGCCATTGACTATCGCAGGTTCCAATCTAAAAAAGGGCACCATTACTCTGGTAGTGCAGGAAGTCGGGCTTTCTTCTACCCGTCTCTGCGAGCTGAATGAAGGCGAATCTATCACTGACGTAGTAGGCCCACTCGGACAAGCTACCCATATAGAAAAATTCGGAACAGTAATCTGCGCTGGTGGTGGTGTAGGTGTGGCTCCGATGCTTCCTATCGTACAGGCTTTGAAGGCTGCCGGTAACCGTGTTATCACTGTATTGGCTGGACGCAATAAAGATCTTATCATCTTGGAAAAAGAAATGCGTGAAAGCTCTGACGAAGTAATTATCATGACGGATGACGGTTCTTACGGCCGGAAAGGTCTGGTGACAGAAGGTGTAGAAGAAGTTATCAAACGTGAGAAAGTAGACAAATGTTTCGCTATTGGCCCTGCCATCATGATGAAATTCGTTTGCTTGCTGACTAAAAAATATGAAATTCCGACAGATGTTTCGCTAAACACTATCATGGTGGACGGAACTGGTATGTGCGGCGCTTGCCGTATCACTGTAGGAGGAAAGACTAAATTCGTTTGTGTAGATGGTCCGGAATTCGACGGTCACCAGGTGAATTTCGACGAAATGCTGAAACGTATGGGTGCGTTCAAGAATATCGAACGCGAAGAAATGCATAAGCTGGAATCGGAATGTGAAGCAACCAAAGAAATCGATGAAAAAAGTCGTAATGCTGCTTGGAGGCAGGAGTTACGCAAATCCATGAAGCCAAAAGAACGTACGGCTATTCCTCGTGTAGAGATGAATGAACTCGATGCTGAATACCGTTCACACAGCCGTAAAGAGGAAGTTAATCAAGGATTAACAGCAGAACAGGCTGTTACAGAAGCCAAACGCTGTCTCGACTGTGCTAATCCTGGATGTATGGAAGGCTGTCCGGTAGGTATTGATATTCCCCGCTTCATTAAGAATATCGAACGCGGTGAGTTCCTCGAAGCTGCTAAAACATTGAAAGAAACAAGTGCGCTCCCTGCAGTTTGCGGCCGTGTGTGTCCGCAAGAAAAACAGTGCGAATCAAAATGTATTCATCTGAAAATGAATGAAAAGCCGGTAGCTATCGGTTATTTGGAGCGTTTTGCAGCTGATTACGAACGTGAAAGCGGGCAAATCTCCGTACCTGTCATTGCAGAGAAAAACGGCATCAAAATAGCTGTTATCGGTTCAGGACCTGCAGGATTGGCATTTGCCGGAGATATGGCTAAATATGGATATGATGTAACTGTATTTGAAGCGCTGCATGAAATTGGCGGTGTATTGAAATACGGTATCCCCGAATTCCGTTTACCAAACAAGATTGTAGACGTAGAAATCGACAATCTCGGTAAGATGGGCGTTAATTTCATCAAAGACTGTATTGTAGGAAAGACTATCGGTGTAGAAGACTTGAAAGCGGAAGGTTTCAAAGGAATATTCGTGGCTTCCGGTGCCGGACTACCAAACTTTATGAATATCCCGGGAGAGAACTCTATCAATATCATGTCTTCAAATGAATACCTCACCCGTGTCAATTTGATGGATGCCGCCAGCGAAGATTCGGACACTCCGGTAGCATTCGGTAAGAATGTGGCAGTAATCGGTGGTGGCAACACAGCTATGGACTCTGTCCGTACGGCAAAACGTCTTGGTGCTGAACGTGCTATTATTATCTATCGTCGCTCGGAAGAAGAAATGCCTGCACGTATCGAAGAAGTAAAACACGCCAAAGAAGAAGGGGTTGAATTCCTCACTCTGCATAATCCTATCGAATATATTGCTGATGAACAAGGTTGCGTAAAACAAGTTATTCTGCAAAAGATGGAATTAGGCGAACCGGATGCTTCCGGACGTCGTAGTCCTGTAGCCATCCCGGGAGCAACAGAAACAATTGACATAGATCTGGCCATTGTCAGCGTTGGGGTATCTCCTAACCCGATTGTTCCAAGCTCTATCAAAGGACTGGAATTAGGACGGAAAGGAACTATCGCAGTAAATGACAACATGGAATCTTCTATCCCGATGATTTACGCAGGTGGCGACATCGTTCGCGGTGGAGCTACTGTAATTCTGGCGATGGGTGATGGCCGTAAAGCTGCCGCTGCTATGAATGAGCAACTGAAAACAAACGCCGGCAACTAACTGCCGCTTATTAACACCCGGGCTAAAACCAACTCACACGTGGGTAGAACATCGATCACCCCCGGCATAAAAAAGTAGAATAAGAAAAGCCCCGTTTACGAACTGTAAACGGGGCTTTTCTCATTTCAAATATCAAAGATACTTTCTACTTTACCACTTTGTTCGTCGCAGGATCAGGGAAAATTACAGCCGGTTTAAACGACTTGGCTTCCTCAAAATCCATCAATGCATAGGACATGATTATCACAATATCATCGGGTTGCACCTTGCGGGCAGCAGCACCATTCAGACAAATTTTGCCCGAACCGCGTTCACCTTTGATAATGTAGGTTTCAAAGCGTTCACCGTTGTTATTATCAGCGATATACACTTTCTCTCCCGGAATCATGTTTGCAGCATCCAACAGGTCTTCATCAATCGTGATACTACCCATGTAGTTCAGATTTGCCTCCGTGACACGTGCACAATGAATTTTCGACTTCAACACTTCAATCATCATAAGGTTTCGTCTTTTTAGTTATTCTTTATATTTAATGTTATCGATCAGCCGGACTTCTCCACAGAACACTGTGATGCATCCTACTGCGTAGGAAGTATCTTCCCAATTACTAATTTTCTGCAATGTGTTTCCGTCTACGATCTCAAAATACTCCATACGCAAACCCGGAGCGGCTTCAATCGCATCTTCAACCATCTTTTGCGTCTCGCTCACTGTATGAGTGGCTGCAAAGTTACGACTTTTAAATAAGGTGCGAGAAATATTTAAAGCATTTTCACGTTCTTCTGCAGATAAACGTTTGTTCCGGCTACTCAATGCCAGTCCGTCTTCCTCACGTACAATTGAACAACCTACAATTTCAAGGTTATATTTCAATTGTCGAACCATCTCACGAATAATTGCTAACTGCTGGAAGTCTTTCTCTCCGAAATATGCACGATCCGGCTGTACAGCATCAAACAGCTTGCTAACAATTTGGCAAACACCGTTAAAATGTCCTGGACGGAAAGCACCTTCCATCACCGTATCCAATGGTGCATAGCTAAATTGACGGGTATCCGGTTCCGGATACATTTCGCTAACTGAAGGAGCAAAAGCGAAATCCGCCCCGCATTCTTCCAACAAACGGCAATCTGCATCCAATGTACGCGGATATTTCTCCAAGTCGTTTTTATCGTTAAACTGTGTGGGATTCACAAAAACACTCACAACAGTTACACCATTCTCACTTACGCTGCGCTTTACCAGAGATGCATGTCCCGCATGTAAAGCACCCATTGTAGGAACCAGTCCCACCTTTTTACCTTGGGCTCTTAGGACAGCCAATTCTGCCTGTAAGTCCTTGATAGTGTGCACTACTTTCATTTTCGTCAATTGGTTTATGTTTTACTCGTTTGCAAAAACTCTGCAAAATAAACTAATATTTGCCACATAAAGAAAGAATATCTTATTTAATGTGTCTTTTTTTTCGTATCTTTGCAGAATATTATAGTGAACTATTGTTATTATGACAAAGGCGAATAAAGTTTTATTTATTACTCAAGAGATTACACCTTACGTTTCAGAATCCGAAATGGCCAATATAGGTAGAAACCTTCCACAGGCGATACAAGAAAAAGGCCGTGAAATCAGAACCTTTATGCCTAAATGGGGAAATATCAATGAGCGCAGAAATCAACTGCACGAAGTGATCCGCCTCTCTGGTATGAACCTGATTATCGACGATACTGACCACCCCTTGATTATAAAAGTTGCTTCTATCCAATCCGCACGCATGCAGGTATATTTCATCGATAACGATGATTATTTCCAGAATCGTATGCAGACAACGGATGAAAATGGTATAGAATATGATGATAACGATAGCCGTGCCGTTTTCTATGCACGCGGTGTATTGGAAACAGTGAAAAAACTTCGCTGGTGTCCTGATGTCATTCACTGTCATGGCTGGATGACAGCTTTAGCTCCTCTTTATATTAAGAAAGCCTATAAAGACGAACCTTCTTTTCGCGACGCTAAAGTGGTATTCTCTGTTTATGAAGATGATTTCAAGAGTACACTTAGCGACGATTTCGCAGCCAAATTGATGCTGAAAGGTATTTCTAAAAAAGATTTAGGTGATTTGAAAGAGCCGGTAGACTATGCTGCTCTGTGCAAACTCGCCGTTGATTATTCGGACGGAGTAATACAAAACAGCGAAAAGGTAGACGAGTCTATTATTGAATATGCCCGCCAATCTGGCAAATTGGTACTTGACTACCAAAACCCGGAAAACTATGCAGATGCCTGCAACGAGTTCTACGATCAGGTATGGGATGCTACTGCAAACGAAGAAGAATAAAAAAATCAAGATACGACGATCATGAAAGCAAAATACGCCTTAATAGCTTTACTGGCAATCACCTTTTGGGGTTGTGATGACAACACTGCCGGACTGGGATTGGGAATGTTTCCGGGAAGCGACCAAAATATCAATGGAAAGCTATCTACATTTGATGTAACTACCGAATCCGTTCATGCCGGTAAGATATATGCAATGACCAATGTCGGTTATGTAGGGAAGTTCACAGATGAAACTTTCGGAACTTATCAGGCGGGGTTCTTGGCAGAGCTCAACTGTCCGACTGGAATGACATTCCCCGGAGTATATGATGGTACTGCTTTGGACGAAAAGAAAAAAGCTACCCGCGTAATGGTAGATAAAGAAGGACTGGGCGACGACGTGAAACCAATATACAATACAGATAATGAAAATGATCCAAATAGAAAACTCATAGGTAACATTCATACCATCGAACTTTATCTATGGTATAGCAGTTACTTTGGAGATTCATTAACAGCATGTCGTTTAAGTGTTTATGAATTAGGAGAAGCTGAAGAAGAGCTCAATCAGGAGAATGCATATTATACAGATATTGAGCCTGGAAAAAATTTTACAATCCTAAAAATCTATTGGGAACTAAGGCCTATACAGCAGTTGATTTATCTGTTAAAGATTCTATCCGTAAACTCAGCACATATGTCCCTAGCGTGCACGTTTCTTTTAAGCAGGATGCTGCAATAGAAATAGGCACAAAGATTATACAAAAAGCTAACGAATTTGGCATTAACTTTGATGATAAAACATTCAGAGAAATATTCAAAGGCATTTACGTAAAGAGTGATTATGGTGATGGCACAGTACTTTACATAAACCAAGCCCAAATGAATGTAGTATATAAATGCTATGCAGTTGACACACTTACAGGTGTTAAATTGAAAAAGAAAGTATTAGAAGAGGGAGATACAGAATATAAAGACTCCACTTATTATGGGTACCGTACCTTTACTACTACCCGAGAAGTCATTCAAGCAAATCAGCTACAAAATGACAAAGCGGCTATTCAAAATTGTATAAATAACCCCGAATGGACTTACTTAAAAAGTCCAGCTGGCATCTTTACGCAGTTAACTCTTCCTGTTAGTCAAATAGCAGAAAAGCTCCAAGGAGATACTTTGAATGCGGTTAAATTAGGAATTCCTATCTATAATGAAACCAGTGATAAGAAGTTTGGCATGTCTACTCCCAAGAATGTTCTATTAATACGTAAAAAATATAAAGATAGTTTCTTTAAAGATAATCAACTTAGTGATGGTATAACTTCATCTCTATTTAATCCTACTACTAGTTTTACTCAATATACATTCAACAACATTACTCAAATGATTAATGATTGTTTAGCAGATGGAGAACGAGAAGAAGCAGAAAAGAAACTCAAGAATGGTGGGACGATAACTCTCCAAATAACTAACTCCGAAGGTGAAACAGACACTCAAGTGGTTCATGATATTGAAGAATGGGAAAAATATAGTGATTGGAACAAATTCATACTTATTCCAGTACTTGTAACCACAGATGCTTCCTCAAGTAATAGCTATTATGGTTCTTCGAGCAATGTTATTAGCATACAACATGACCTGAAACCTGGCTATGCGCGCTTAAAGGGAGGTACAAATTCCACAAATGCTTCTTTACCTAAAGAGGAACAAGATAAATACAAATTGAAACTTGAAGTTGTTTCTACAAACTTTGGAACAAAATCAAAATAGGAAATAGTTGAAATCTTATAAAACAACAGCGCAGGTTACATTGAGTAATCTGCGCTGTTGTTTTATAAGATATTGATAGAAAAGTCAGATAGAATAATTTCATAATAATAACGGTATATGCTTGGGGTATTAACGGTATCGTTATCAAATAGCGTTACTATTTTATCGGATGGTGTTACTATCTTGCAGAAGAATATCCGCCAACAAAGGTCTCGACTTAATCCACACAAAAAAGCCGTGAGTTTGATTTTATCTCACTCACGGTTCCAATATAATAAATAATAATTTCTTATTCTTCTACTTAGCAGTAGCCTTTTTTGCTTTACCTGTAGCCTTCTTCGGCTCCGCAGCAGCTTTCTTAACTTCAGCTTTCTTTTGCAGCAGATTTTGATTTAGCAATCATGCTTTTTCTTTTACTGTCGGTTCTTTAGCATCAGCAGCCTTCTTAACAGTTGCTTTCTTTGCAGCCTCCACTTTTGCCTGCAATTTAGCCACTTCTTTCTCCAACTCTGTAATCTCATCTCCCTGGTTCTTAATTGTAGTCAACAAAGAATTTAATTCTTCACTGTCTACATCGGCAGGATATAGTGCATCTACCCGTTTGATAAAGTCACCCAAAATATTCATATAGTTAGTGAAAGCATCATAAGGAGAATCATAGATTCCACGATTCAACCACATACCATTATTCTTCGTTGTCATAAAACGGAAGTTATTGCTAGCCTGCAAATAATCCCAATCCTGTTTGATACGACGGTCGTCACATAAATGAACACGTTCAGCTACACTATACAGTTTATTAAAAGCCTCGCGTTGCATGACATTACCCAACCAACAACTAGTATCTCTCTCTTCATCCACCCACGACATCGGATATGCAACATCGAGTTGTGATACTGATTTCAGCTTCGTTACAATTTCAGTCGGTGTAGAGAAAGTAATCCCCTTAGCCTTTGCACATTCCGGCAACGCTTTTAAGAATTCAAGAATATTAGAGGATAATGGTTGAGCCATACCAAGCGAACTCAATTCCATAAAGATATTAATAACTTGCTCTTCTTGCGGCAATACATCAATCCAATTAATATATTTATCGGCAAACAAAGGATATTCCGCCCAATCAGAATTAGAGAAACGTAAACTGATGTCGTCAGAGAGTTTGAAATCCCGCAACAAGAGCTTAAGACTTGGAGCCTGATTACAGTGATAAACATAATGCGGGCTCTTCCAACCCAATACATGTTTAGCACCTTCCGTCAACATTCCCTTGAAGCCCATAGAAGCTACCAACCCACCTATTTCATCAGAATAAATCAGACTAGAATTACGGAACACTTTCGGTTCTTTACCAAACATTTGTTTCATCTTATCACGTTGACGAAGTACTTCTTCGCGGAAGCAATCCTCGTTGGCTAGTGAAGACAAGCCATGTGAATAAGGCTCACATAAGAATTCACAACAACCAGTGTCATTCAACTGATGCAATAAATCAATGACTGCCGGAGCATGAATTTCCAATTGTTCCAAGGCTACTCCCGAGATAGAAAGCGCTACTTTAAAAGCACCACCCGAATTTTTCGCCATTTCAATCAATGTATTGAGAGCAGGAATATACGAACGTTCAGCGACCTCATTCATACCCGTTTCGTTGGCATAATCATCATAATAGTAATGGTCATTACCAATATCGAAGAAACGATAACGTTTCAAATGGATAATTTGATGTATTTCAAAATAAAGACAGATAGTTCTCATTTTTATTTATTGTTTTGTTATTTACCATAGTTTCTTAACACAGCCTCATAGAGAGCACGGATTCTCAAGCCAACTTTCTCCCAAGTAATCCCATCTACTTCCTTCTTTCCCTCTTCCTTGAGGTATTCGAAAAGAGACGGATTAGTACAAAGAGAATGGATAGCGTCAGCCATTGCATGAATATCCCAGTAGTCAGTTTTTATCACCTTATCAAGAATCTCGCCACACCCCGACTGCTTAGAAATAATGGAAGGTGTTCCACACTGCATGGCCTCCAATGGAGCAATGCCGAAAGGTTCAGAGACAGACGGCATGACAAATACATCGCTGTTCTTATAAACCTCATATACCTGCTTACCTTTCATAAAACCCGGGAAATGGAACCGGTCAGCAATACCACGTTCGGCCACCAGGTTAATCATGGCATTCAACATATCGCCCGAGCCAGCCATGACGAAACGAATATTACGAGTACGACGCAACACAAGCGCAGCAGCTTCTACAAAATATTCCGGTCCTTTCTGCATCGTAATACGTCCAAGGAAAGTGACCACCTTTTCTTTTGAGTGATCGGGACGTGGAATATCCAGCAGTTCCTGCGACAATGGATAAACAGCATTATGCATGGCAAATACCTTCCTGGGGTCCTGATGATACTCGTTAATAACAGTGCGACGAGTAAGCTCGGATACGCACATGATACAATCGGCATGATCCATACCATTCTTCTCAATCGAATAAACAGTAGGATTGACTTTGCCACGAGAACGGTCAAAATCCGTAGCATGCACATGGATGCAAAGCGGCTTTCCGCTAACCATTTTGGCATGTACTCCGGCAGGGTAAGTCAGCCAGTCATGCGCATGAATGATATCAAACTCCTGCTGACGGGCTACTACTCCGGCAATGATCGAGAAATTATTAATTTCTTCGTGCAAGTTCCCGGGATAACCACCAGCAAACTCCATACACCCCAAATCATTCACATGCATATAAGAAAAATCGGCATAAATATGATCGCGGAAAGAGTAATATTCTTCCGGTGTCATTTCCAACAAGCGGGACTTCAAGTAGTCGTAGTTGACATCACGCCACACGATGGGTACTTGATTCATACCGATTATTTTCAAGAACTTTTCTTCTTCACCGCTCGGTTTAGGCATACAGAAAATCGTCTCCATATCACCTTGCAGACTCAATCCTTTAGTTATTCCATAAGAAGCAACCGCAAGACCACCATATATTTTGGGAGGGAATTCCCATCCAAACATTAAAACTTTCATCTTCGTTCCTCCTTTTTTAATAATACTTAGACAGTAGCTTTAAGACACGCAGTATTTCTGCTACATTCATCGCAAACGATACTGCGCCGCGTCCTTTGAAAGGCGGGTTCCCATCGAATAGCTCGGGAATGGAACCAACACAATGACTTGTCATTTCGTCATCATAACTAATCAGTTGGCGTTCAACGAATGACAATCCGCTCATCTTATAAATTCGAAGATAAGCTTCCAGATAGAACCCCATCAACCAAGGCCAAGCCGTTCCCTGATGATAAGCATAATCACGTTGTATCTGCGGACCTACATAGTTCGGATTATATCCGCCACTCTTCGGACTCAACGAACGAATTCCTTTCGGAGTGAGCAGCTCTTTGGTCACAATATCAAGCACCTGTTTCTTTTGTGCACGATCCAAAGGAGAATAATCAAACGCTACGGTAAATATCATGTTAGGACGTACACTCCAATCCATCATATTACCGTCTACATAATCAAGCAGATAACCATATTCGTTACGGAATACCTCGACAAAAGACTTTCCGGTTACTTCTGCCTGCGCATCGAGTTCATCCGCCAAGTATACGTCTCCTCCTTCGCGCACCAAATCAGCTATAAAACGCAACGCATTATACCACAACGCATTAAATTCAACAATATACCCCGTACGAGGAATCACCGGATGTCCGTTCACTGTAGAATTCATCCATGTAATCGCCTTATCCGTACCGTTGGCAAAAAGTAATCCATTATCATGCAAGAAAAGATTCTCATGTTTCCGCTGACGAATAAACTCCATTATATCTTTCAGAAGTTCTCCGTATTTCTGACGACATTGCTCACGGGAAGTTTCTTTTGCATATTGCTGCAAAGCCCAGACAGCCCAAAGCAAAACGTCAGGATGCTCCATTTCATAAATCTTGTAGCCTACTGGTTCTTCATTTATAAAATTGCGAATTGCCTTTTCCGCCGTTTTCATCACATCCTCAAACTGATCGACCTCATCGAGCGCAAGCGTCAGTCCCGGCAGGGCAATGAACATATCACGTGCACGACATTTAAACCACGGATAACCGGCAAGAATATAATGTTCGTCTTCCTGCTGGTTATGGAACTGATGAGCGGAATTCTTCAGACAATGGTAAAAGCTATCACGAGGGGTACGATCAAGCACTTCAGCCTCAAATGTTTGTTTCAATCTACGGGGAGTCACTTCTGAAGTTCCGGCAGAGAATACGATGCTCTCCCCTTTCTTTATATCCACCTCAAAATAACCGGGAACATAAAGGTCTTCATTGAAGTCATACCCACGCTCTTGTTCTTTCGGGTATTCAATACCCCGATACCAGTCAGGCATGAAATGAAACTCACACTTTTTATTCAACTGCATATATAGTTCCGGATATCCGGGATACATACAGGTTTTAATACCATTTTCCACAAGTTGATACTCGCGGCTTGCCTGCGCATTTTCATGTGTGTACTCACGTACACTCCTGAAAGCGAGGAACGGGCGGAAGCGCAAAGTCGTAGCCGAATGCGCATCCAGCAAAGTATAACGAATCAGGATTCTATTTTCATGATGTACAAAGATTTTTTCTTTGCGGAGGATAACACCTCCGACACGGTAAGTTGTTGCCGGGATATGCTCACAGTCAAACTCGCGGATATACTTGTGTCCGTTAGGACTAAAGTTGTTTCCCTGATATTTGTGCAATCCCAAGTTAAACTCCGCACCGTGTTGAATTACCGTTTCATCAAGAGAAGATAGCAGCACATGATTTTCATCGTCGATATTGGGAACTGGAATTACCAACAGGCCGTGATATTTGCGTGTGTTACAATCAACAATCGTTGTACAATGATAAGCTCCTGCTTTGTTCGTCCGGAGAATCTCCCTTTGGAGACTTTCTTCCAGATTCGTCATGAGGGTCTTGTCAAATCGTAAATAACTCATAGTTGTGCATTATTTAAAGGTTAATTATTGGCTATTATATCATACTTGTATTTATTACTATATCGCATACAGAATGGTTGTAGCACCATATATAACAAGTACAATGTCCAAATGTACAAATTCTAGATAAAACAAAATAAAAAGGGTTTTATTTTCAGATTTTGTGCAAATATTCGTAGTATTGCGTAAAATATCTAAAGAAAAGAATGTCATGAAGCAAGATATTCAGCGTATCATGCTGGCTGCAGCAAAGCCTTTGTTTCTTATTTTTATTCTCTATATACTCAAGATTATGGAAGTCGGAATGGACTGGGACTTCTCTCGCTTGGGGGTATATCCTATGGAGAAACGGGGGCTGGTAGGTATTTTAACTCACCCATTGATACACAGCGGATTTAGTCATTTACTGGCAAATACAATTCCTTTATTTTTCTTGTCATGGTGTCTTTTTTACTTTTACCGGGGGATAGCAGGTAAGATTTTTATCCTAATCTGGTTCGGAGGCGGACTACTTACTTTCCTGATTGGAAAACCGGGATGGCACATTGGTGCCAGCGGATTAATTTACGGACTTGCCTTCTTTCTCTTTTTCAGTGGTATTCTCCGCAAATATGTTCCACTCATTGCCATCTCTTTACTTGTCACCTTTTTATATGGAGGGATTATATGGCATATGTTTCCTTATTTCTCCCCCACCAATATGTCGTGGGAAGGACATCTTAGCGGAGGAATTATGGGAACACTCTGTGCTTTCGTTTTCGTAAATCACGGACCGCAACGCCCGGAAACCTTTTGCGGACGAAATGGAAGAGGAAGAAAATACAGAAGAAGAAACAACAGCAGCAGCAGAAGAAGAAGAAACGTTATAAATGCCAACTCGTGCCACCACATTGGCACACTTGTGACATCAAAGTGGCACGATTGCGACAAAGACATGTCACAGTTGTGCCAACACGATGGCACATCCGATACAATAGCTTTCAATTTAATAAGAAAATCAAGACCGATGCAACGCCTCAATCAATAACGTTATATTGGCTGTAAACAACCTCACAGAAATAGCTAATAAGATGATACCAAAGAATTTACGAATAATATAGATGCCTCCTTTTCCCAGGAAACGTTCTACACGACCGGTCATACTCACTACAAAGTAAACCCAGATCATATTCAAGACTAAAGCTATAATGATATTAACACTGGCATATTCTGCCCGAAGAGAAAGCAAAGTGGTGAAAGCTCCGGCACCTGCCAACAGAGGAAAGACAAGCGGCACCAAAGTTGCTTCTTTGATAGGACCCTGGTTCTTGAAAATCTCAATATCCAGAATCATCTCCAAAGACATAAGGAAAATGACAAATGCACCGGCTACTGCAAACGATTCAATATCTACATGAAAGAGTTTCAGCATCATATCTCCCGCATAGAAAAATCCGATCAGCAAAGCAAAAGAGATGACAGTAGCTTTCATTGCATTCACATCTTTCCCTTTTTCTTTCAGGTTAATTATAATAGGTATAGAGCCGATAATATCTATCACGGCAAAAAGTACGATAAACGCACTAATCATCTGCTGCCAATTGAAGCCTGCGAACATAATTCCCTCCTTTTTTTCTGCAAATATACTCTATTTTTATGCATTCAAACAATAAAAAAAACAAAAAGAACGGTCAGATGTTGACAGCAGTATTGTATTATGAGTAAATTTGTACGATTAACAAGAGATTACAACATATGGAAACAATGTTCGACACTTTGCTCCAATTGCCTTTATTTCAAGGTCTTTGTCATGAAGATTTCACAAGTATTCTGGATAAGGTCAAGCTACACTTTATCAAGCATAAAGTGGGAGAAACTATCATAGAGAGTGGTAGTCCGTGTAAACAACTCTGCTTCCTATTAAAAGGAGAGGTTTCTATCGTCACAAGTTCCAAAGAAAATATATACACCGTCATCGAACAGATGGAAGCACCTTATCTGCTGGAACCACAGTCGTTGTTTGGCATGAATACCCATTACACTTCTGCTTATGTGGCACATACGGAAGCGCATACCGTCAGTATCAGCAAAGCATTCGTACTTAGCGACCTGTTCAAATATGAAATATTCCGGCTGAACTATATGAACATCGTAAGTAACCGGGCACAAAATCTTTACTCACGTTTATGGGAAGAGCCGACACAGGATTTAAGAGAGAAAATCATTCGCTTTTTCCTGTTACATTGTGAAAAGGCGCAGGGAGAAAAGATATTCAAAGTAAAAATGGACGACCTTGCCCGCTACTTAGATGATACCCGGTTGAATACATCGAAAGCACTCAACGAGCTACAAGACAAAGGATTATTAGAGTTACGCCGGAAAGAGATTCTTATTCCGGACGCACAAAAGCTGGTAAGCGAGTAGATACGGACTGAGCAATCAAAAAAAAAACTATCCATACATAAAATAGCCTCAACGGAAATTCTGTGAGCTATTTTTATGATGGATAATGTTATTATTCCCATTCAATGGTTGCTGGCGGCTTGGAACTGATATCATAGGTTACACGGTTCACTCCTTTCACCTTATTAATAATATCATTCGATACCTTACCCATAAATTCATAAGGTAAATGTGCCCAGTCGGCTGTCATAGCATCTGTAGATGTCACAGCACGCAAAGCAACCGCTCTTTCATAAGTACGTTCATCTCCCATTACGCCCACAGACTGTACCGGCAACAAGATAACTCCTGCCTGCCATACTTTATCATACAATCCCCAGTCACGCAATCCCTGGATGAAGATATCGTCAGCATCCTGCAGAATACGTACTTTTTCAGGAGTAATATCTCCCAAAATACGCACTGCCAATCCCGGTCCCGGGAACGGATGACGAGTAATCAGATGCTCCGGCATACCCAGCTCACGACCTACCCGGCGCACCTCATCCTTAAATAACAAACGAAGCGGTTCACACAACTTCAGATTCATCTTTTCAGGAAGACCGCCTACATTATGATGGCTCTTTATCACTGTACCCGTAATAGACAATGACTCAATACAATCCGGATAAATGGTACCCTGCGCCAGCCATTTCACGTCTTTTATCTTGTGAGCCTCCACATCAAATACATCGATGAAGCCCTTACCTATAATCTTACGCTTACTTTCCGGTTCAGCCACACCAGCCAGTTCTGCGAAGAACTTTGCGCTGGCATCAACACCAATCACATTCAGACCGAGACACTCGTAATCCTTCATCACATTCTTGAACTCATTCTTACGTAGCATACCGTGATCTACAAAGATACAAGTCAAGTTCTTACCGATAGCCTTGTTTAACAACACTGCTGCAACTGAAGAATCAACTCCGCCACTCAAACCGAGAACGACTTTATCATCCCCCAACTGCGCTTTCAGCTCGGCAACCGTACTTTCAATGAAAGAAGCCGGCGACCAGTCTTGTTTGCAACCACAAACATCTACCACAAAGTTCTTCAGGATTTGAGTTCCGTCTTCACTATGGAATACTTCCGGATGGAATTGAACACCCCACACTTGCTCACCTTCTACCTGATAAGCAGCAATCTCTACTTTATCTGTTGAAGCTATTTTCTTGAAATTATCAGGAATAGCAGTAATCGTATCTCCATGACTCATCCATACCTGCGATCCATCACGTACACCTTTAAATAGCACATTATCTTTGCAGAAAGAAGTCAAGTGAGCACGTCCATATTCGCGTGTTCCGGCTGGTTCCACTTTTCCGCCATTGGTGTATGACATAAATTGTGCACCATAACAAATACCCAATATCGGATATTTACCACGAATTTCACTCAAATCTACTTTGAAAGCATCTTTATCGTAAACCGAGAAAGGACTTCCGGAGAGAATGACTCCTTTAATAGTAGGGTCTTCTTTAGGAAATTTGTTATAAGGAACAATTTCACAATACGTATCCAATTCACGTACACGACGGCCTATAAGCTGTGTTGTCTGCGAACCGAAATCAAGAATTATTATTTTTTCCTGCATATCAATGGTTGGATTTTGAATAAATTGAGTTGCAAAAGTAGAAAAAAGTACGCAATCTATATTAATAATGAAGAGAAAAATAAAGGAGATTCACAAGTTTATACTTGGAATCTCCTTTATTTTAATTAGAATCAACTATTCTTTTCTTTCAGCAAATCGCGTATCTCCGTCAACAAGACTTCTTCCTTCGTTGGTGCAGGAGGAGCCGGAGGAGTAGCTGGCACTTCTGCCTGTTTTTTAGTTGTCAGTTTCGTAATCAACCGTATAAATAAGAATATAGCAAAAGCAATAATCAGAAAATCAAAGGTGGCTTGCAGAAACTGACCATAATCCAATGTCACAGCCGGAGCTATCTCCTTACCGTCAGCACCGATCTCCGCCGCTTTCATCACCCATTTCAAATCCGTAAAGTTCACACCGCCAACCAGTAAACCAATCGGAGGCATAATAACATTAGCAACCAATGATGATACGATTTTTCCAAACGCACCACCAATAACTACACCGACAGCCATGTCTATGACGTTACCTTTCATAGCAAACGCCTTAAAGTCCTGTAAAAATGTGCTCTTTCCCATCTTTTTTCAATATTTAATGTGAATTTAATATGCGAATATAAAAACATTTTTGTAATTTTGCACCGCATTTGAAAATAAAACAAGTGCGCAGGTCGAGAGATATTTGAACAAATATTAT
>ENA-OPZZ01001162-OPZZ01001162.1-human-gut-metagenome-genome-assembly--contig:-NODE-1162-length-17479-cov-3.751037_pt1 | contig 17479 bp, 16 predicted proteins | sample MGYA00242487_ERZ504511 | MGnify/ENA primary metagenome ERZ504511 (study PRJEB26092, sample SAMD00036241) | human gut metagenome | host: Homo sapiens | study: EMG produced TPA metagenomics assembly of... | reverse complement strand
ATGGTATTTTTTACGAAGGAACCGAAGTTTTAGATTTCAATATCACCGGTGAAGATGACGATAAGACAGCTGTTTTAAACCTGAATCAGGCAGAAAACAATGAGGGCGTTTCTGACAATGCATTTCTGGTAGAGATTGGAAATACCTTTATCGAAAATTTTGAATTATCCAAGCTGTCCCTTCAGGTAAATGGAAAAGATTTAGCAGGTGCTGCTGACCTTTCCTATGTAGCTGATTATGAGAATGTAGACTGATCATAACGCAGATTAAAATTGAATGAATAACAGAACGAAATGTTCCGAAGGACATAAAAGTGTTTTCCGGAACATTTTTTTGCGTTATACTGGAGACTATGCAGCAAATGTCAATAAAATCCACCTTTTTCCCGATATTTTCGGTTAACTGTACTAAAGAAATTTTCGATAATAGGAAAATAGAAAGAATCTACGACAACATAAAAAGGGGGATTATACACATGAAAGTTGCTGTTACTGGAAGCTTAAAAGCAGGAGAGAATGCGCCTATTATTTACCGAGGGAATTTTGAAACCATTTTTCCTATGATGAGGGAAGACGGTTTTGGAGCGGTGGAATTGCATCTTTGGGATTCCAGGGAGATCGACAGAAAAAAACTGGATAATGAACTGAAAAAAAACAGTCTTACGCTTACATCTATTGGTACAGGGGGAGCATATGGCACCTGGCATTTAAATATTGCAGATCATGATAAGGATATAAGAAAAAAAGGCAATAGAGTGTTTGAAAGAACACATGATCACGGCATCTCCTTATGAAGGGGTGATCATCATTGGTTCTATGCAGGGGAGATTTAAAGATGCAGGCTCACCGGAAGAGTTTGTGAATAATGTAGAAGAAAGTCTGGACATTTTAGACCGTATGGCTCAGGAATATGGAGTTTATATAGGATATGAACTGATGAATCATTATGAAAGTGATTTCCTGTTTCGTATAGAAGATGGAATTCGCTTTTTTAAATGAGCATTCCTACAAGAGAACAGGTATTCACATTGATACAGTCCATATGAATGTGGATGAAAGTGAGCGCTGGTATCATGAACTGGAAGAATATCAGAAACGGGCAGAGGGAAGTGAGGCACGGGAAGCCAAAGGACGGCTGATCACGTTGGATATTTCCCTTCCCCATCGTGGCATCAGCGGAATGACGGAGCTGTTGCGGGCGGCAGGTGTCCTGATCACCGACCGGAAAGTACACATCCCGGAACTCTCTGTAACCAGCAATCTGCCCTCGATGATGAATGGAGGAAAAGACTTCTGCGAGTGGAGCCGCAAGGACAGAGAACTGGCCGTAAGCCTTGGAAAAATCATAGAATTTGTGCTTGGAAAGTACGGAAAAGGGCTGGTTCCGCTGGCACTGGCAGAAAGCTATCTGGAAAAAGGACAGGATGATTATGAGGTGATGGCACTGATCCAGAAAGGGCGGATGCAGGCGGAAAGCGGAGGGAAAATCGAACAGGTCTTTGTGGCAAACGGACTCCTTTGCTGGATGTATCTGATTCGTCAGGATCTGGAAGAGGCGCTTCATGTGATGCAGACTTTTCGGGAACGATGTAAAAAAGAAGCACCGAAGCTGATTGCGAACATAGATACATTTTTGTGCCGGCTGCATCTGTATCGGGGAGATACAGCGGAGATCCTGGCGTGGCTTGAGAGCGCACCGGATGAAAACATAGAGTTCTATATTCTGGAACGATTCCGATATGTAACAAAGGTGCGTGTCTATCTGCAACAGGGAAGATACGAGGCAGCATATAATTTGTTACAGCAGCTGCTCTACTATGCAAAAGAGATGGAACGGATATATATCCGGATAGAAAGTACGTTACTTCTGGCAGTGACCTGTTATAAGATGGATCGGAAAGAGTGGAAGAATCTGTTGCAGGAGGCTGTCAGCGAAGCTGAATCCTATCATTTTGTCAGGATACTGACAAAAGAGGCTGGTCTGTGGCTGCCCCTTCTGAAAAAAAGCAGGGAAGAGATACACTGGACCGATCCACACTTTCACAGACAGGTGCTGGAAGAAGGAAAAAGGATGGCGCAGATGTACCCTGGATATCTCAGGACAAAAGCGGAGGGAGAAGTCACACTTTCCGATACCGCACGGAAGATTCTGCGGATGCAGGCAGAGGGAGATTCCATGAACAAGATAGCCGGACAGCTGGGGCTGGCGGAAGTGACGGTGAAGTATCATTTGTCGGGAAAGCCTACCGTAAACTCGGTGTGAACGGAAAAGCAGCGGCGGTGAATGAAGCAAGAAAACGAAAACTGATTTAGTACAGCACTTTCAAAATAACTGTATCATTCATTTCATGGCCTGCCCTTGCATATTTTGTGCTTTTCTTTTATAATAAAACCCACGCGACATGGTACGGGAAACAATTGTTATACCGATATCCCGATGGCAAAATACCTCGCAGGATCCGATACAAACAACATCAGCGGATCCGGAAAGCAAAGGAGAAAATATTATGGCACAGAACGTACTGGCAGTGGTAGCCGGACACCAGATCACCGAAGAAGAACTGCAGGCATTTATCGGACACCTGCCGAAGGAGCAACAGACATATGCATCCAATCCACAGTTTAAAGAACACTGCAAAGAACAGCTGATCACTTTCCATGCACTGGCAAAATGCGGAGAAGATGAGAAGCTTGATGAGACTGAAGAATATAAAAAAAGGAATGGAAAATGCAAGACAGGATATCCTGGTACGATGGTATTAAAAAGAGACTATCGAAGAGTGTCAGTGTATCTGATGAGGAAAGTGAAAAATTACTATGAACAGAACAAAGCACAGTTTGTAAAAGGAGCTACGGTAAATGCAAAGCATATCCTGACCGATTCCGAAGAGAAATGTGCAGCTATTCTGGAATCCATCGTGAACGGAGAAAAGACTTTTGAAGAAGCGGCAAAAGAATCTTCCACCTGCCCATCCGGTGCACAGGGCGGTGACCTGGGTGAATTCGGAAAAGGCCAGATGGTGAAAGAATTCGAAGACGCAGCCTTCCAGGCAGAACCGGGACATGTGGTAGGACCGGTAAAAACTCAGTTTGGTTATCATCTGATCAAGGTTGAGAAGAAAAACGAAGCCAAAGAAGCCGGATTTGCTGAAGTAAAGGATCCGATCCGTGCAGAACTTCTGAAGAGAAAACAGGACCAGGCATACCTGGCGAAAGTGAAAGAACTGAAAGAGAAATATGTGCAGAAATAATCTGATAAATTTCAGCCTGCAAAAAGAATCGTCAACCTGTTAAAAAAAACATTCTATGAAGATGGAAAATTGTAATATTTTTATTATACTTTTTTCGGAAATGTATAGTATAATAAGCGTGACTGTGAAGGGACTGAACAGCTATGTATAATCGTAACTTTTCAGTAGCCACTGTACCGCGAGGTGTTTTGGCATGAATATGCCAAAATCCCGAGACATACAAGTCAAAATGCCATCACCGAAGGTGATTTTGAATGCATTTTGGCTCGTAACTGTGAAGGGACTGAACAGTTACGAATAATCTATATTTGACAGATGATGTCAGAACAACAGAAAAAAAGGGCAGGGAAAGACGAATGAAGAGTAAAAAAAAGTCAAAAAAAATATATATCATCCTGCTGGTTGTCTGCCTGCTTGTTATGGCGGGACTGGTAGCAGGATTGTTTGGTTATGCACACTATATGGGAACAAAAACCATGGGAAGCCGGATAAAGATTTTTGGAGAGGATGTATCCGGACGCAGTGTGGAAGAGACGGCAGGGATGCTGGCAGATGATTTTAAGAAAGTACCGGTTACTTTTCAGGAAAACGGGGAAACGGATTATCAGACCACACTCGGTGATCTTGGTTACAGCATCAACGAAAAACAGCTGAAACAGGATCTGGAAACACTGAGAGACAAACGCTGGAAAGAAGGCGGTTTCTTCCCGAAACAGGAAAGTCTTACGGTAGCTTATCAGGTAGAACGAAACGATGAGACATTTTCTGCGGCACTGACGGAGGAACACTTTCAGCTTTCCACAGACCGTGTGGATTCAACCGATGCATACGTGGAATATAACAGCGACCAGAGTGCTTATGTGATAGTCCCGGAGACACTGGGTAATCATATGGATCAGGCAGCTGTGGAAGCATATGTGGAGGAACAGATCCGCCCGCAGATCGAAGGGAATTTTCCGAAAACAGGACTGAACGTGGAAATCACATCAGATCTCTACCGGAAAGCAGCTGTTACACAGGATGCTCAGGAATTACAGGAAAAAGTAACCACGTTAAATGCTGCTTTGCAAAAGTACAAAGGAGTTTCCGTAACGTATACATTCGGAAAAGAAACTCAGGTTCTGGACAATGCGACTATCTGTTCCTGGCTGGTGATTTCCGATGAAAGTGTATCCGTTGATACCGCACAGGCGCAGGAGTATATCAAGAATCTTGCCACAAAATACAATACTATCTATCGGCCACGTTCCTTCACGACTACAGGCGGTGAAGCGATCACCATCGAAGGTAATGAATATGGTTACCGGGTTGACCAGGAAGGAGAACTGACACAGCTTCTGGCAGATATTGATGGTGGGGCAGCTGTGACGAGAGAACCGGTATACAGTAAATCAGGCTATTCCAGAAACGGAACGGATGACCTGAACGGAAATTACATAGAAGTCAGTCTGGAACAGCAGCACCTGTGGCTGTACAAGAATGGGGCACTGGTGACAGAGACTGATATCGTCAGTGGTCTTCCGGTAGAAGGAAGAGAAACATACCGTGGGGCATGGCCGATTGCATACAAAGCAAGTCCGTTTACCTTAAGCAGTGATGTGTATGGATATGATACCACGGTTACCTACTGGATGCCGTTTGTTTATGGACAGGGACTTCACGATGCCAGCTGGCAGACAAGCTTTGGCGGAGACACCTATAAAACCAAGGGAAGTCACGGCTGCATCAATCTGCCGCCGGATCAGGCGAAGATTATCTATGAGACAATCGATAAAGGATATCCGATCCTGCTGTACTGATGTGTAGTGACAGAATTATATGATACCAGGGTCAAAAGGTCAGAAAGCTGATGCAAGCTTGCTTGCAAGAGGATTTTTGACCTCTTGACCCGCCAAAAACATGAGTAAGTAGCCATTTTTCGAAGAAAAATGAGCGGATTACGAATGTTTTTGAGGATTGCGAGAGTGCAAAGCACGTAGCAATCTGGTATCAAAGGGGTCAAAATACCTTTTGACCCAACAGCATTTATATAAAGGTATATAGAAAGCAGAACCTTGCGTAAGGACTTTATGCAGGTTCTGTTTTTTTATTTACGCGCGTAACGAGTAAAATTCGCGAGGATGAGAAAGGATATTCTTTGTTCGGAATAAATGTGTAGATTTTGTGTTTTTTATGTTTCTTTAAACTTCAATTAAGGTTTCTCCGATACAATCACCTTCATAAGGAGGAACCGAGATGATGATTCCGACCGTCCGACCCTGCCGCAGGGACAGGAAACCCCGCCGGATATGCAAAAGGGGGAACGCCCGCAGGGAGATCTGCCACGGGGCAATCCGGGGGATTCGTCAAATGAGCAGACGAAGGAGGAGTCGGACGGTCAGAAATAGCGGAATGGTTTACATAATTACCAGAATGAGGAATCCGTATAGCAGATCAGGATTCCTGCTTCGCCTGCAGATCTGCCAGCATCTGTGAAACGGTAAGTCCCAGTACCGGGTGGCGTTTCCACGGAGCAATCTGTGCCAGCGGGATCAGGACGAAGTCCCGCAGATGCATCTCCACATGAGGAATGATCAGATCCGGGGTGTCCAGTACCAGATCGTCATACAGTAAGATATCCAGATCCAGCGTCCGCGGTCCCCAGTGGATCAGGCGCTCCCGGTGCGCTTCCTGTTCGATCTCATGGAGGCGTTCGAGCAGTTCCTGCGGTGTCAGCAGTGTTTTCAGTGCCAGTGCACCGTTTAAAAAGTCATCCTGCTCCACACCGCCGTAGGGTGCGGTCACCAGAAAATCAGACACTTTCAGCACCTGGCAGTCCGAAGTCTGCTGTAGTTTTTCAACTGCCTCGTTCAGGTATTTTTCCTTGTCCCCCATATTGGAGCCGAGCGCGATATAAGCGGTATGCCAGCCGCGGCTGATCTCCACCGATACGGTATCCAGAGGCAGACCGATGGGCGCCCACGGTTTTTTGATGGTAAGATCTACCTGAGAGACCATCGGGTAGGAAAGCAGAATCGCTTTTGCGGTCGCCTCCGCCACCGTCTCCAGCAGTTTCCAGGTATTTTCTTCGACTACTTTTTTGATCAGATGGCTGACTTCACCGTAATGTACCGAATAAGAAAGCTCATCGGTGAGCCCGGCTTTTCTGGTGTCGGTATGCAAAACGGCGGAGAGTATAAACTTTTGTCCTAAAAAATTCTCTTCCGGAAATACTCCGTGCTTTGCAAAGATTTCCAGATTCTCAATTCTTATTTTATCCATAAATTTCCTCCTAGCAGGACAGGATCGCTTTCGTCATCTGAATGATCCGGTGGTTTTCTTTGATATCGTGTACCCGGACAAAGGAGCATCCGCGGAGCATGCCGATCACGGTGGTGGCAAGTGTTCCTTCCACGCGCTGATCTACCGGCAGATCCAGGGTGTTGCCGATGACAGATTTTCTGGAAGTGCCGAGAAGGATCGGGAGTCCGAGTTCCTGCAAGACATCTACATGATTGATGGCTTCCAGATTCTGCTCATACGTTTTTCCAAAGCCGACACCCGGATCCAGCATGATTTTATCGTCCGGAACACCTGCTTTGTGTGCGATAGCGACACATTCTTTCATATCGGCGACCATGTCTTCCAGAAAATTCTGATATATGGCTTCGTTTCGGTTGTGCATCAGGCAGCAGGCAGCGTGGTAACGGGCGGTCACCTCGGCGGTTTTATAGTCGAACTTGAATCCCCAGATATCATTGACCAGATCCGCACCTGCCTGAAGAGCGGCCTCTGCGACATTTCCTTTGTAAGTGTCGATGGAAACCGGAACATCAAAATGTGATTTGACCGCCTCGATGACCGGCGTTACTCTTGCGATTTCTTCCTCGTCAGAGATCACGGTATGTCCCGGACGGGTGGATTCACCACCGATATCGATAATGTCAGCGCCGTCCCGGATCATCTGCTCGGCGTGAGCGAGAGCAGCATCCATATGATTGAATTTTCCACCGTCGGAAAAAGAGTCGGGAGTCACGTTCAGGATTCCCATAATATAAGTTTCATTCTTTGTATCAAATTCACGATTACCAATTCTCATACATGTTTTCTCCTCTTGAAGTTTACATAAGTTCAAAATTAATAACAAATCGTCAGATTCATCTTCTCCTCCGGCCAGTTGCATGCATTTCTTGCAGGACAGTACAAACAGTTTCGTGACTGTTTGTCCGCACGGTAGAGATAGCGGGAGAATAAGGGAGTTTCCGCAGTATCTTTTACCCGGTGGCTTCGGATCGCAGCAAGAATCGATTTCTGCTCAGTAAGAGAAAAATCACAGTCCGTAAGGATGCGTTCCGCCAGTCTTGCCCCTGCAAGATGGTGAGGAGTACCTTTTTTCATCTGTTCATAACGGCCGATATCGTGAAGAAGTCCGGCGGCGTAGATCATTTCCTTGGAAAAGCCAGCCTGATCTTCCAGATTATAAATATACATCAGCCGCGCCACATCCAGAAAATGCTCCATCGTGTGACGGCAGAAGATCCGGTCTTTTTCTGCTTCCTGTAACAGTGCAAATTGCTCTCGAAAGACAGGGTGGGATAAAATCTGATCGATGCGTTTCATAATAATTCGCTGTACCATAACAGATTTAAGCCTTTACCATCTGTAAAAAGGTCTGCTGCAGGGAAAAATCTTCCGCAAAGGCTCCGCGCACGATGGTGGTCACAGTTTTGCTGCCTGGTTTCTGAACACCGCGCATGGTCATACACATGTGTTCTGCCTCGATCATGACCATCACACCCTTTGGCTGCAGATGTTCTTCGAGAGCGTCCGCAATCTGTGCGGTCATATTTTCCTGGATCTGCGGGCGTCTTGCATAGACTTCTACCGTGCGTGCCAGTTTGCTTAAACCTGCCACGCGCTGATCCGGGATATAAGCCACATGAGCTTTTCCGTAGAAGGGCAGCAGATGATGTTCGCAGGTGGAATAAAAGGTGATATCTTTTTCCAGAACGATATTGTTATTGGTAGCGTGAAATTGTTTGGACAGATGCACACCAGCATCTTCATAGAGCCCGCCGTAGATCTGCTCGCACATTCTGGCGATACGGTCGGGTGTTTCGAGTAAACCTTCTCGGTTGACGTCTTCGCCGATACCTTCCAGCATCAGACGAACGCCTTCTTTGATTTTTTCGTGATCCATCATGGTACAAAACCTCCTGTGTAAATAATGCTGTATACTGAGAAACTTCCTGTAAAATCGGACATAGAAAGATTCTGAGTATACAAAAATATGCATCAGGATGTTCTGCATAGATGTACAGAATAATATGTAAGAAAAAAACACCCTGATGTGAAGAAAATAAAGCTACTGAAAAATAACTATGAGTATATCCCTTCACAATCGGATGTTAATCATCTGGTTGTTGCAACGGGTGCGGTAACCATATCGTAAGTCCGGTCCGCAGGCGAACCGACTTTTCGTTTCTGTGGCAACTCCCCATCCACAAAACACTTGACGCATGGAAACCTATTTTGCATAGTATTTCAATCGAAACAGCAGACACATAGGGTTTCTCTGCTGTTTGAAAGGATTATAGCACTCATGGAAAGAGGGTGCAAGAGAATACCGGAAAATATATGAAATTGTTGCTGTTCATTCCGTGGCCGGTAACATTGAATTATCATCTCTCTGTTAGTTTACATAAGAATAAAGCAGCGCAAGGAGAAAGTACCATGGCTATGCCTATGTATCCAGAAAATTTTTCACGTAAAACAGCGCCGCCCCAATTGCCGGTGTATACTGTCCGTGGGTGCCGGTAAGAAGAGAATCTTTCGCCAGAGGAAACGGTGTATGCTCATTGATCAGACCAAGCAGCCGATCCAGATCCTCCGGGAGAAAATAAGGTGCAAGATATCCGCTCAGGATCACCGGACAGTCGATCAGCAGGTTGAGATTACGGATGGCGAAAGCCAGATGCCGCAGATAGTCCTGCCAGATGTCCTGTAAATGTTCCCCTGAGCTATCCGGATCCCGCAATTTAAGGAAAAATTCTTTTACTGAAAGTCCGCTGCGCAGTTCCAGTGCACTGGCGGAACAGAAGGTTTCCAGGCAGCCGCGATTCCCGCAGTAACAGACTGGACCATCCGGTTCCACACAGATGTGTTCCAGAGAACCGCTGTGCATGGAAAACCCTGATGAACGCTGTGATTGGTGATTACTGCACCGCCGAGATTTCGATTTAATAAGAAGACAAGAGCGCTGTCCAGTTTCGGATGATTCCAGAGTTCCAGATCGGCGGCCGCCTTGGAGTCGTGCACCAGATGACACGGAAAAGGAAGCCGGGAAGCAAAATCAGAAAGCTGCATCCGCGTATTTCCCATAATGGCACCGTAAGTCACGGACGAACCATCCGGGGAAATGATTCCCTGTGTGGCAATGGAGATCCCTGAGATTTTTTCTGTGGGGTACTCATTTTTTTCAATAAAATGAAGCACTTCGCCGGCAAATGTGTCGTAATATTCCGGCGTGTCCTCGTAGGCAAGTGGAATCGTCTCCCTCGCGACGGCCTCCCCGTACAGATCCACCGCAACGAGATGGAACATGTTCTTTAAAATTCCGATCCCGATGGCGATCCTGAGATCCGGTACGATCCGGATAATCTGTGCTTTCCGTCCTCCGGTGGAGGCAAAATATCCGTTTCGCTCGATCAGTCCTTCTTTTTCCAGCGTGGTCAGATTCTGACTGACCGTGGAAAGTCCCATGTTCAGATCCTGCACGATCTGAAACTTGGAAGTTTCCCGCTGGCGGTAGATGTACTGATAGACGGTATGTTTGTTGATTTGTTTTAACGTGAGAGTTGTCACACTTTTTTTATCCATAACGGCGGCTGCTCCTTTGATAATCTGACAATTGTTACTTATGATTGTAATACAACCAAAAGAAAAAAGCAACGGAAGGGACAGAGAGGGATTTGCATTTTACACTGTCAGGCTGGGCAGTGGCAATCTTTCGGCAAATATGATATATTTACAGTAATTTACGCGAGCAACGAGTCAAAGTCCGTGCTTGCACGGAACCTTGAGGAGTGCCGCGATAACGATAAAAACTCGCAAAGCGTGTTTTTATCGTTTAAATGCATTTTGGCTCGTAACTGTGAAGGTACTGAACAGTTACGAAAAATCAAAAAAAAGTGAGTGAGAATCTTGTGTTTCATATGGGAAATTTCTATAATAAAAGAAGAATCGTTTGAAAAAATGAGAAGATTTCTGAGGGCTACAAACATAATGTAAAGGAGACAGGAAATTATGAAATTTACCAATGGTTACTGGCTGCTTCGTGATGAGATGAAAGCTGCCTATGCAGTAGAGTACGGAAGTCACCGGGTATACGGGCAGGAACTGACGATGTATCTGCCGTGCTCACATATCGTGGATCGGGGAAGCTGTCTGAATATCCCGCTTCTGACGGTGACACTGTCCAGTCCGATGGACGGTGTGATCAAAGTGTCTGCGGTGCATCATGACGGAGCCGTATATAACGGACCTTTTGCAAAGATTTATACCGGCGATGCGCATGTGCGGATCGAGGAGAATGAGGAGCAGCTGATCTATCAGACGGGCTCTCTGAAAGCGGTGATCGATAAAGCACCGAGTGGATACAAGATGGCATTTTATGAGGGAGATACTTTCCTCACAGAGTCGAGTTTCCGGAATCTTGCCTATATGCAGGACACAAAAACCGGGAAAAACTATATGCTGGAGCAGATGTTCCTCGATGTGGCTGAATATGTCTACGGATTCGGGGAACGTTTCACGCCGTTCGTAAAAAACGGACAGGTAGTGGAGATGTGGAACGAGGATGGCGGAACTGCCAGTGAGATTGCCTATAAAAATATCCCGTTCTATGTGACAAATAAAGGCTACGGTATCCTGGTGGACAACGAGGGCGATGTGGCGTATGAGATCGCCAGTGAGAAGGTAGAACGGGTCCAGTTTTCCGTGGAGGGGGAACGTCTGGGTTATTATGTGATCAGTGGAAAAACGCCGATGGGAACCGTAGAAAAATACACAGAACTGACCGGAAAACCGGCATTGCCGTCGGCATGGTCGTTCGGATTGTGGTTGACGACTTCTTTTACTACGAATTATGATGAGGCGACCACTTCCGGTTTTATTCAGGGCATGGCAGACCGGGAGATTCCGCTGCATGTGTTCCATTTTGACTGTTACTGGATGGATGCCTATGAGTGGTGTAACTTTGAATGGGATCCAGCGACATTCCCGGATCCGAAAGGCATGCTGAAACGGTATCATGATCGCGGGCTTCACATCTGTGTATGGATCAATCCGTATATCGGACAGAAATCCTGTCTGTTCAAAGAGGGAAAGGATCATGGTTATCTGGTTAAGAAAACAGACGGAAGCGTATGGCAGACGGATCTGTGGCAGCCGGGTATGGCACTGGTTGATTTTACGAATCCGGATGCTGTGGCATGGTATCAGGGAAAGTTAAAGACGCTGCTGGATATGGGCGTGGATTGCTTTAAAACTGATTTTGGTGAGAGAATCCCGGTGAAAGAAATCGAGTATTTTGACCATTCCGATCCGGTGAAAATGCATAATTACTATACTTATCTGTATAATCAGGCAGTTTTCGAATTACTGGAGCGTGAGAGGGGAACCGGCGAAGCTGTACTGTTCGCGCGTTCTGCCACCGTCGGTGGTCAGCAGTTCCCGGCACACTGGGGCGGTGACTGTTCTGCAAGCTATGTTTCCATGGCAGAGACTCTTCGTGGAGGACTTTCTCTGTCTCTGGGTGGATTTGGTTTCTGGAGTCATGATATCAGTGGATTCGAGAGCACCGCACCGGCGGACATCTACAAACGGTGGTGTCAGTTTGGCCTGTTAAGTTCTCACAGCCGGCTGCACGGTTCGTCTTCTTACCGTGTGCCGTGGATGTTTGATGAAGAGGCATGTGATATTCTGCGGGAGTTTGTCAATCTGAAATGTCGTCTGATGCCATACCTGTACGGGCAGGCTGTGCGCTCACACAAAGAAGGCCGTCCGGTACTGCGCCCGATGTTCCTGGATTTCCCTGAGGATCGTGCGTGCGATACCCTGGATCGCCAGTATATGTTCGGTGATTCCCTGTTAGTGGCACCAATCTTTAAGGAGAACGGTGAAGTGCAGTATTATCTGCCAGAGGGCACCTGGTATAATCTGATCACAGGAGCAGAGGTGACCGGTGGAAAATGGCAGAAAGAGACGCATGATTACCACAGTCTGCCACTGATGATCCGTCCGAACAGCATCCTGCCGCTTGGAAATAATGACCAGAAACCAGATTATGATTATGAGGATGGTATTAGCCTTCTGGTATCTGCGTTTGATGAGGGAGCCGAAGCGAAAACTGAGATACCGGATCTGAAAGGAGAGACGGTGATGACGGTGACTGCGAAACGTGTGGGAGATGAGATTCACCTGCATGTGGAAGGCGGAAACGGAAATTATACGGTGAAGAGCCTTTCGGGTTGCAAGGTAGTTGTGGAAGCGTAAGAATCTGCGGGGACAGAGAAGAAATACCGAAGCGTATCCGTAGAAATGTCAGAAAAGCCATAATGCGAAAATAAAATTATAAAATTATATCACCACAAAGAAAAAGCATGCATACAGAAGCGAAAAAATCCTGTATGCATGCTTTTTTGATGCATTGCATATTAAAAATTGATCTGGTGAATCAATTTGCTTACATAAGATGCGTAGAACACTGCTGGATGTATCTGGATTCTGTGTCGGTCGTGGGAGACTGCAGTTGAAAAAGTGCTGTGTGCGGATCAGTTGCCGGCAGCCGTACCGCGCTCCGCCCAGCGAAACCATTTTTGTGGAAATTCAAAGACAAACAGGATGCCAAGCACGATCGCCACCGCGATCTTCAAAGTCTGGAATCCACGGTCAGAAGCTTTGGCCAGCTGATCCGTCACGACATAATAGGCAGTCCAGTAGATCCCTGCTCCCGGAACCAGCGGGAAGATGCCTGCAACGAGAAAGATCGTCACCGGGCAGTGGCGCCGGACCGCACTGAGCCTGGAGAGAAAAACGACAAGAACCGTAGCAAAAAAGGTGGAACCGAAGAGCCCGCAGCCAGCCAGCAGTAACTTGTAGCAGATCCAGCCACAGCCTCCGGCCAGACCACAGTTTACATAATATTCCTTTGGCACCTGGAAGAGCAGGGCGAAGGCAATCGTACCGACGAAAGCGGTAAGAAATTCGAAAAACAGATGTACAGACATAAAAAGATACCCCCCCCTGAGAGAAAGATGAATATATTGGATTTACGCGAGCAACGAGTCAAGGTCCGTGCCTGTACAAGAGCCTGATGACTGCCGCGATAACGAGTAAGCTTCGAGAAGTGTATGTTATCTCTTTTTATAAAATCCATCGGGATGACAAAAACTGCATGGAGTCATAGACATAGAAAGTTACGAATTATGGCAGAACCGCACCGCCCACAAAATGGTGATACCCGATCATTACAAGACCGACGCCCATTGCGATACTGAACGTGACAAGCAGTGCGTCCAGCATGCGGACCGCACCGGCAATATAGTCCTGGTCGGCGATATCGCGGATGCCGTTCGTAAACGCCACACCGGGAACCAGTGGGATGATGGAACCGATGATAATCTCACTCAGATGATGTCCAAGTCCCAACTGATAGATCAGGACGGCGATGAAAGTCACAAACATGCCACCGGATATATTCGTTGCGATCTTGGAAAGCTGTCCTTTCACTATGCACAGCAGATAGACATACAGCAACAGACCGGCGATAAAAGCCACGATACAGTCCACCGGATCACCGCCGAAGAGATAACAGAAGCATCCGCTGCCCACGCCGGAAGCAAGGATCTGGCAGAGATTTCGCTTGGTAGGCATCTGCTGGATATCCTGAAGCTTCTGATAGGCTTCCTCCGGTGTATAGAATCCGTGTTCAATCTCACGGGAGAGCTGGTTGACCGCAGTGACACGGTCGAGCCGGGTAGCACTCAACGGGATGTGGCGCACCCAGGCAAAGTTTTGATCCGAGTTGCTGTCAGCCGTGAGAAAGAAACCACTGCTTAAGACAAACGGATCACACGAGTCGATGCCGTAGGCATGGGCGATCCGGTTGATGGTTTCCTCTACACGGAAAATCTCCGCGCCGCTCGCCAGCAGGATATCCCCGGCAAGTGCCGCCACATTTAACGCCATACGGTTATGTTCTTTTTCTACAGTTTCCAAAATAAAATCCCCCATTGTACACAAAAGATGCGGATACAGAAATAGAAAGATTTCGGAATGTATTCGCGTATGGTATGACTCTAACACATTTTCGAAAGAAAACAAAGAAAAACCGATACATTTTCAGCAGAAAATCAGGAGACATTTCACCATGTGTATGAGGAAAAGCAGCCGGAATCGATGGAAACGTATGGAAACGGTGGGATTTTTTGCTTGTTTTGAAATAGGTCTTGACGGGGGCAAGGAATATCTGTAATATATTCAAGAAGTGCGTCCACCCGGCTGGGAAAGCTGGCGGGTGGGAATGAGAAATGGTAATGTTGACGATACGGATCTTCCCGGAAGGGGAGAGATAAGAAAGAGAAAAGAGGTAACCGGCGGACCTGGGGTTGACTTGAGGGATGACGGTTATAAAAAGAGGACAAGTATATGAAAGATTGGAAAAATGTGACACTGGTGCCAGAGTTTGACGAGCAGGGTGTTGCCTGCTATCGGCTGGATGGCGGGGATTATCTGAATGAGTATTATGTGGTTTCGGAGGCGGAGACGAGAAAGCTTCTGAACACACCGGAGATTGTCGGGTATGAGGTTTATAACTGCCTGATTCCGTCGACTTCTCAGATGTTATATTATCTGAAAGAACAGAAGAAAGTGACAACGGCGAATATCTTATCGATTCTTCGCGGGGCGCTGAATTATCCGCTGGAGGAGAGCTGCTACCGGGAGCACATTCGTGTGCATGATATCAGTTTCTTATCCAGTGAGCGTGTATTTCAGGAGGAAGAGATTGCGGGACTGGAGATCAAATACAGTAAGCTGACGATGGTACCGGACAGCACGTTGATGATCGGAGATATCATTGCGAGTGGAGAGACGTTGATCCACTGTCTGCGTTATGTGACCGATTTTTACCGGAATCACGGAGCAAAACTTCGGAATATTATCATCTTTACGATTGGTGGAACGAAGGGTATCGAGATCCTGGAGGATCTGACCCGGGATATTCGGGAGTTCTGGCCGGAATTTGAAGGATTTATCACGGTATATTATGAAGGAATCTTCGGTATGTATGAAGATAAGGGTGTATCCGGCATCAACCTTCCAAAATGTGGACTTTTACTGGAAGGGTGGTATCGTGGCTCCGGAATTCCGTCGGGAGACACTTTCCATGTGCAGCCCTCTGTTTGAAAAATGATATTATCTATGATGGCGGTGCGAGACGTTACGAGATTCATGAGCATGTAGAAGAAGTGCTGGAGTTCTGGAACGGGATCAAAGAACGCGCCGGTCAGATTGATTTTGGAACTTTACTGGAAGAAAAACTCGGTTATGAACTTCCGATCAGTTACGAAGACTGGATCCATGCAAACCATTATGAAAAGATCCGTCCTGCAGATACAAAATGGCTGTATCGCCAGGAACAGGGATATGTGGAGAGCATGAAGAACATTACATTAGAAGAACTGGCGCAGCAGCGGATTGATGAATTTACCGGTGCACTGCGTAAATATATTTCTGTAATGGAATCAGCCGAAAGACAAATAAGGTTATGGAAACAAACTGAGACGGGAGAAAACAAATGAAAAAAGAGACAGAACAGAAAGTAGACATCGATTACGCGGATCGCGTCGTACCGGAGGAAGGAAAGAAGGGATTTGTGACCATGTTTATGATCATGCTGGGATTTACCTTCTTCTCCGCGAGTATGTGGGCAGGTCAGCAGCTGGCTGCAGGACTGGATTTCTGGGGATTCTTAAAATCTCTGCTGTTTGGTGGAGCAATCCTTGGTCTGTACACCGGACTTCTTGGTTATGTCGGAGCGAAGACAGGTATGAGCATGGATCTGCTGGCGCAGAAAGCCTTCGGAGAGAAAGGTTCCTATCTTTCCTCTGCAATGATCAGTTTTACACAGATCGGCTGGTTCGGTGTTGGTATCGCCATGTTTGCGATTCCGGTAGCAGGAGAATTATTCGGTGACAGTAAAGCCGCCATGTGGGCGCTTGTTATCGGAGCCGGTGTGTGTATGACAGCTTCCGCTTACTTTGGCATAGATTCTCTGACGGTGATCAGCTATATTGCAGTGCCGCTGGTAGCAGTACTCGGTACGGTAGCTATGGTTATGGCGATCCGTCAGGGCAACGGAACGATCGTGGATCAGTTCGCCGTATCCAGCGGTTCCCTCACCGTTGTCGGCGGTGCAGGTCTGGTTGTGGGATCTTTCGTATCCGGTGGAACTGCAACCCCGAACTTTACCCGATTTGCCAAAGATGCGAAGACAGGAACGATCGCAACGGTCGTGGCATTCTTTATCGGAAACTCCCTGATGTTCTTCTTCGGAGCAATCGCCTATATTTTCGTAGGCGGAAATGATATCTTCGAGGTTATGATCCGTCTGAATCTGTTCTACATGGCAGTTCTGGTACTTGGTCTGAACATCTGGACAACCAACGACAATGCCCTGTATACTGCAGGTCTTGGTCTGGCAAATATCTTTCATCAGAAGAAAAAACCGATGGTTCTGGTATCCGGTATCATCGGAACTGTGCTTTCTGTATGGCTGTATTATAACTTCACAAAATGGCTGAACATCCTGAACTGTACGCTGCCGCCGGTAGGTATCATCCTGGTACTTTCATACTTTATGAATAAGAAAGAGTATGAAGATCCGACCGCGAAACCTGCAGTAGTCAACTGGTTCGCTGTAGGCGGTGTGATTCTGGGAGCTGTTGTGGCAAATGTTGTAAACCTGGGCATTGCATCCATTAATGGTATGGTAGTAGCAGCTGTATGCTATCTGATTGGTCAGGGAATTACCAAAAATAAATCAAAAAATATAGAGAAAAATTTCGAGGAGAACCAGCTATCTCCGGGTTCGATTGGAATTTCTCCCCTATCCACACCTCATCCCCACCCTTTTCAACGGATGTGGGTTCGGTCCTCCATTGCCTTTTACGGCAACTTCAACCTGGA
>ENA-OPZZ01001161-OPZZ01001161.1-human-gut-metagenome-genome-assembly--contig:-NODE-1161-length-17498-cov-4.747568_pt1 | contig 17498 bp, 19 predicted proteins | sample MGYA00242487_ERZ504511 | MGnify/ENA primary metagenome ERZ504511 (study PRJEB26092, sample SAMD00036241) | human gut metagenome | host: Homo sapiens | study: EMG produced TPA metagenomics assembly of... | reverse complement strand
CTTGCTCTTCTGTAGTTTTTTCTTAATTTTATCTTCAGTTTACACTGCAGCTTTCTCTTATTTTTTCTCTTGACATTCTATTATATTGTCCATATAATGTTAAAAGTTAGGAAGCTAACAATTATTTCTTTGAGAATTGAGGTGTATTATGCAAGATACAAACAACCAAAATAATCCTCTGGAGCTGGGACGTCTGATCCACATTCTTTCCTGTAAGATGAAATGTCAAAATGACTGCTATACGATTTTAGAAGATAGTGATCTGACACCTGTCCAGCAACAGCTTTTAAAATTTATCTTGTTGGAATCTGCTCACAAACCAATATTCCAGCGGGATATTGAGGAAGCATTCCAGATCCGGCGGTCTACTGTCACCGGTATTATTAAACTGATTGAGCAAAAGGGCTATATTACACGAACCAGTGTTGAAAGCGATGCAAGACTAAAGCAACTGGTTCCGACAGAAAAAGCTGAGGCTTTGCGTCCACGTATTGTAGAACATATCAAAAAGTGTGAGGCCGCTTTGTCCGCCGGTATTCCTGATGACAAGCTCCATGTTTGCCGGGAAGTTCTCTGTCAGATGCTTGATAATCTTGCAGCTTCAAAATGTAATTGTACTGACAATAAAAAGGAGGCATAATATGAATAAAACACTGTTAAAATCAGTACGAGAATATAAGAAGCAATCCATTCTTGCTCCGCTTCTTGTCATTCTCGAAGTTCTGATGGAAGTTCTGATTCCACTCGAGATGGCCAAAATCATCGATGTAGGAATCGCAAATGGAAATATGTCCTACATTTTGCAGCGCGGTCTGATTCTTGTAGTCATGGCTATGCTTGCCCTGTTCTTTGGTGTTCAGGCTGGTAACATGGCAGCAATCGCAGGTGCCGGATACGCCAAGAACCTGCGCCACGACATCTTTTATAAGGTACAGGATTTCTCTTTCAAAAACATTGACCATTTTTCTACTTCAGGACTGGTTACACGTATGACAACAGATATCACAAATATCCAGATGGCATACATGATGAGTATCCGTCTTCTTGCAAGAGCACCATTTATGATTATCTTATCATGGATCATGACGCTGCTCCTCAATAAGACAATTTCACTCTTATTCCTGATTGTAATCCCGCTTCTTGGAGGAACACTGATCTACATTGCCAAAAAAGCGCACCCACATTTTATCAAAGTATTCGACGAATACGATGTACTGAACAACTCCGTCCAGGAAAATGTGAATGCTTCCCGCGTAGTGAAAGCATTTGTCCGCGAGGATTATGAAATCGACAAGTTCCACGACATTTCCAAATATGTATACAACCTTTTCACAAAGGCTGAGATAATTGTTGCCTGGAACTCACCGGTCATGCAGTTTACCATGTACTCGGTCGTTCTGATCATGGTTCTGATTGGAGGCAAGAGCATCATTGCCGGCACTATGGAGACAGGCGAACTTACAAGTGTCATCGTTTATGCACTGCAGATCATCGGATCTCTGATGATGGTTACATTTGTATTTGTTATGATCATGATTGCGGAGGCATCTTCCGACCGTATCACTGAAGTCATGAATGAGATTCCGCAAATGCAGGATCCATCTGATGCTGTGACCGAAGTTCCAAACGGAGACATTGTGTTTGACCATGTAGACTTCAGCTACGCAGGCGAAGGCGGAAATCTATCTCTGAAAGACGTGAATCTTCATATTGAATCCGGACAGACCATCGGTATCATCGGCGGAACCGGAAGTGCAAAGTCTACCCTGGTGCAGCTGATCCCCAGACTTTACGATGTCACAAAAGGAAGTATCAAAGTCGGAGCATCGATGTTCGTGATTACAGCCTGGAATCCCTGCGCGATCAGGTATCCATGGTCCTTCAGAAAAATGTACTATTCTCCGGAACTATTTATGAAAATATCCGCTGGGGGGATGAACATGCCAGCGATGAAGAAGTCAAACGTGTATGTAAGCTTGCGCAGGCTGACGGATTCGTTCAGGAGTTCCCGAACGGTTACAATACAAAAATCGTCCAGGGAGGTAACAACGTATCCGGCGGTCAGAAGCAGCGTCTGTGTATTGCCAGAGCACTACTGAAAAAGCCAAAGATCCTAATTCTGGACGATTCAACCAGCGCAGTAGATACAAAGACGGATGCCCTGATCCGGAAAGCATTCCGCGAGGAAATACCGAACACGACCAAGATTATTATCGCGCAGCGCGTTTCTTCTATAGAAGATGCTGATCAGATTATTGTTCTGGATGGCGGTCAGATCATGGGAATCGGAACATCTGAAGAATTATTAAAGACAAATGAAATTTACAGAGAAGTATATGAATCACAGGTAAAAGGAGGTGGCGATCATGAGTAATTCCAATAAGAAATATGAGGATATGGCGGAACACAAAAAAATAACAGACCTGAAAAGAAACCAAAAATGGATGCCACAACAATCGCCACCGGAAAACGGCTTCTGAAATATGTAATGGACAGCTACAAATACCGGTTTATCCTTGTGTTCATCTGTATCTTGCTGAGTGCAGTTGCTTCTATCTCGGTATCTCTGTCTCTGAAATATCTACTGGATGATTTCATCATTCCGCTGATTGGACAAAAAAGTCCGAACTACACCGAGCTTTACCAGGCACTGATGGTTCTCGGAACCATTTTTCTGATCGGAGTAATTGCAACATTTACCTATACAAGAATGATGGTATACATTGGACAGGGCGTGTTAAAAAAAGTGCGCGACGATATGTTTGAGCACATGCAGACACTGCCAATCCGCTACTTTGACCAGAACACGAACGGATCTATCATGAGCCTTTACACGAACGATACTGATACATTAAGACAGATGATCAGCCAGGCTATCCCACAGGCACTGATGTCATTTTTCACTATCGTCGTAACATTTATCTCCATGCTTGTGCTAAGCCCGCTTCTTACCGTTCTTGCAGTACTCATCATCGGGGTTCTGATCTCTGCAACAAAGGCTATCGGCGCAAACAGTGGAAAATATTTCATCTGTCAGCAGATGGCACTGGCAGATGTGACCGGATTTATTGAGGAGCGTATGAACGGGCAGCGTGTCATCAAAGTCTTCAATCACGAAGAAATTTCAAAAAAAGAGTTCGACGTACTAAATGACGCATTGTTCGAGTGCGCTGCAAATGCAAACAAATATGCAAATATGATGGGACCGGTCATCGGAAACATCGGAAATCTCCAGTTCGTACTGACTGCAGTTCTCGGCGGCCTGCTTTCAGTTACTGGTGTGGGCGGTATTACCATCGGTGTCATCGCTTCTTACCTGCAGTTTACAAAGAGTTTCACACAGCCATTTATGCAGGTCGCACAGCAGTTCAATTCCATCGTCATGGCACTTGCAGGAGCAGAACGTATCTTTAAGCTCATTGACGAAGAACCGGAACAGGATACCGGTTCTGTCACACTGGTCAATGCAAAAAAAGATGAGAATGGAACGATTACTGAATGCACAGAACGTACCGGTATGTGGGCATGGAAAAAGCCTGCTGACGAAAATGGTGCTGTGACTTATACTGAACTGACCGGAGATGTAAGATTCAAAGATGTGACATTTGGATACGATGAAGACAAAATTATTCTTCATGATATCAGCCTCTTTGCCAAACCTGGCCAGAAGCTGGCATTCGTAGGATCTACGGGCGCCGGTAAGACAACGATCACCAACCTGATCAATCGTTTCTACGACATTCAAGCGGTGAAATCCTTTATGACGGCATCGACATTACAAAAATCAGAAAAGATGACTTGCGCCGTTCCCTCGGAATCGTTCTTCAGGATACACATTTGTTCACCGGAACGATCAAAGACAATATCCGTTACGGTAAACTAAATGCCACCGACGAAGAAATCTACCATGCTGCCAAACTTGCTCACGCGGACCAGTTCATCCAGATGCTGCCAAATGGTTACGATACATTACTAAGCGGTGACGGTGAGGAATTGTCCCAGGGACAAAGACAGCTTCTGTCTATTGCAAGAGCCGCTGTTGCCGATCCACCGGTACTGATTCTGGACGAGGCAACATCAAGTATTGATACCCGTACCGAGAGTATCGTACAGAAAGGTATGGACAATCTGATGAAGAGGCGTACCGTATTTGTTATCGCACACAGACTGTCCACAATTCGCAACAGTAACGCAATTATCAGTCCTGGATCACGGTCGGATCATCGAACGCGGTGATCACGATGACCTGATTCAGCAAAAAGGAACCTATTATCAGCTTTATACCGGAAAATTGGAACTTTCCTAGGGAAAAAATTGGTAATTTTGCACCGGAGGAATTTGTTAAAAATTTATTGATTTTGAAAATTAATAATGTATAATTAAATATGAATGGGGGAAATGTTCCAGCTATCGACCATTTCCCTTATTACATTTAAGAAAAGAGGTTTGGTTTAAGATGGCAGAAATCAATTTAAGCAAGTATGGTATTACTGGAACTACAGAAATCGTGTATAAACCCTTCCTACGAGTTATTATTTGAGGAGGAGACAAACCCTGAACTTGAAGGTTACGAAAAAGGACAGGTCAGTGAACTCGGTGCAGTAAATGTAATGACAGGCATCTATACAGGACGTTCTCCTAAAGACAAATTTATCGTTATGGACGAAAATTCAAAAGACACAGTATGGTGGACATCTGATGAGTACAAGAATGACAATCATCCAGCTTCTGAAGAGACATGGAACGCTGTAAAGGATCTTGCGATCAAAGAACTCTCCAACAAAAAGCTTTATGTTGTAGATGCATTCTGCGGTGCTAATAAAGATACCCGTATGGCAATTCGTTTTATCGTAGAAGTAGCTTGGCAGGCTCATTTCGTTACAAATATGTTCATTCAGCCAACTGAGGAGGAACTTAAAGATTTCGAGCCAGATTTCGTTGTATATAATGCTTCTAAAGCTAAAGTTGAAAACTACAAAGAGTTAGGCTTAAATTCAGAGACAGCTGTATTATTCAACATCACAAGCAAAGAGCAGGTTATCGTAAACACATGGTATGGCGGAGAGATGAAAAAAGGACTGTTCTCTATGATGAATTACTTCCTTCCACTGAAGGGCATCGCTGCTATGCACTGCTCAGCTAACACAGATAAGAATGGTGAGAACACAGCAATCTTCTTCGGACTTTCCGGAACAGGTAAGACAACACTTTCCACAGACCCGAAACGTCTTCTGATTGGTGACGATGAGCACGGTTGGGACGACAACGGAGTATTCAACTTCGAGGGTGGATGCTACGCTAAGGTTATCAACCTTGATAAAGAGTCTGAGCCGGATATCTACAATGCAATCAAGCGCAATGCTCTTCTTGAGAACGTAACACTTGACGCTGAAGGAAAGATTGATTTTGCTGATAAGAGCGTAACAGAGAACACTCGTGTTTCTTACCCGATTCAGCATATCGAGAACATTGTCCGCCCGATTTCTTCTGCCCCGGCAGCTAAGAACGTCATCTTCCTGTCAGCAGACGCATTCGGAGTACTTCCTCCAGTATCTGTACTGACACCAGAGCAGACACAGTACTACTTCCTGTCAGGATTTACAGCAAAACTTGCAGGAACAGAGCGTGGAATCACAGAGCCTACACCTACATTCTCAGCTTGCTTCGGACAGGCATTCTTAGAGCTGCATCCTACAAAATATGCAGAAGAGCTTGTTAAGAAGATGGAGAAGAGCGGAGCAAAGGCTTACCTTGTAAATACAGGATGGAATGGAACAGGAAAACGTATCTCCATCAAAGATACTCGTGGTATCATCGATGCAATCCTGAACGGAGATATCAAGAACGTCCCAACAAAGAAGATTCCTTACTTCAACTTTGAGGTTCCTACAGAGCTTACAGGTGTTGACACAGGAATCCTTGATCCTCGTGATACTTACGCTGACGCTTCTGAGTGGGAAGAGAAAGCAAAAGATCTTGCTGGAAGATTCATCAAGAACTTTGCAAAATACGAAGGAAACGAAGCAGGAAAAGCACTCGTATCCGCAGGACCACAGTTATAAAAACTATAAAGACAATAAAAACTCCCGGGGTTATTCATCAACCCGGGAGTTTTTTTACTTCCTCACAAACTGTAAATTCTATTTGTTTATTTAAAATTTATTTCTTTCCTCCAAAAATCGCGCCTATAAAACGGATATATGTATATACCACGAGTACGACTGCAATGATTGTCTCAACCAGAACTACATACTGAAGGAACGGCATCGGGTGTCCCATATTTGCTGCTTTTGAAACACCCTTTTCAAAAGCAATCATCTGGAAAACCTTCAAATCCCGAATATCCATAAAACTCTTCTTTCTTTTCATCTTTATGTAGAAAGTGAATCCCCATTTTCACTTTTCTATTACTTAGTCTGTTTCAGTTTTGCAATTGACTTCTTCACGCACCACAGGCAAGTCGGAACACTGTAACAGCATGCTGCGATCCATGCTGCCTGATCCGCAAAACAGATTGCTGTGTAACCAAATTTTTATTCTCAATCATTATTCTCTTTCTTCTTTTCCTCTAACATATATTCGACCATCACTTCTCGAATATCGGAAGAACATCATATCCCTTTTGGGCTTAATTCTTTGCATCTATGTAAAGTGCAGGCTCCAGTCATTTTCCTGATATCATTTAATGTCCTTGCCCCTTGCTCCATTGCCTTTATAATCTGAGCTTTTGTAACATTTGAACAGTAACAGATAATCTCTTCATTTTTCATATTCTCTTCCTCCATGATAAAATATTAATTTTTATTAATATTTTATCATAGAGAATTTCTAGCCGCAACTTATATCTGATGTTTTCCAATGCATTTTCTGAGATTTCAGAATCATACCCTTGCTTAGGAACTTAGTTCGGACAACTCTTATGCAAGAATCCTTGCAGTATCTTCCACAATCTGCTCTTTTGTAAGATGGTTGTCTTTTAATACTTCTGTCACATCGTATCGATCCAGGAACTCTTTTTTCAGTCCGAAATTTAAAACCTTCATATTACTGTCACCGTAAAATCTGGCAATCTTCTCACCAAAACCACCGTCCAGAATTCCGTCTTCCAATGTAATTACAACACTATGGTCTTTCTTAAGATCTTCAAGCATTTCTTCATCCAGACCTGTAATGTAATACGGGTTGATAACGGTTGCGTCTATTCCTGCTTTCTCTTTCATCAGATCTGCCACATCATTTCCTAACCCGTAAAATGTCCCTAGTCCGAGAATTGCAACCTTACTTCCTTTTCTCGTCATCTCATACTTGTTTAGAATACTGAAATCTTTTGTGACTTCTTTTCCGTCTGAAATCACATCTCCGCCTGGGAGCTTGATTGCAATTGGATGTTCTTTCTGCTCTATGCTCCAGTCCAGCATTGCCAGATATTCTTCTTTCGTTGTCGGTGCAAGATAGACAAGATTCGGAATATTTGCCATCATCGGGATATCCTGCAGTCCAAGATGTGTCACATCGTTCATTCCATAGACAGAACCACTGAACGTAACAATCGTTGCCGGGCTGTTGTTGATACATACATCCTGTGCAATCTGATCAAAGGTTCTCTGTACAAATGTGCTATACACACCATAGACCGGCTTTCCGCCATTTGCTGCGATTCCTGCTGCCAATGCAACCGCTGTCTCCTCTGCAATTCCGACATCGACGAACTGCCGTCCTGCTTCTTTTCGCTTATCCTCTGTAAATCCCATAACTGTCGGAGTTCCGGAAGTAATGGCAACAACTGCCGGATCTTCTTTCATCTTCTTCATGAGATAATTGCACGTCACATCTGAGTAGTCCTCTTCTTCCATTTCATACAGAGGCTTCCCAGTCTCAATATGAAATGGTCCGTTGAAATGCCACTGCTCTTTGTGTTGTTCTGCCGGCGCATAACCTTTTCCTTTTAATGTATGAATATGCACAACGATTGCTTTTTTACTGTCCTTCACACTCGCAAATGCCTGAATCAGCTCAGCCACATCATTTCCATGATCCACATAGATATAATCTAAGCCCATGGCACAGAACAGATTACACTCGGCCTGTCCATTCGTCTCACGAAGCAGCTTCAGATTCTGATAGATACCTCCGTGATTCTCAGCAATCGACATATCATTGTCATTGACTACAATAATCAGATTGCCGCCAAGCTCTGCTGCGTAATCCAGTCCTTCTAATGCCTCACCGCCACTTAAAGAACCATCTCCGATCACCGCGATTACATTGCCATCTTCCCCATTGAGATCACGGGCTTTTGCAAGGCCGCACGCCAGACTCACAGATGTTGATGTATGTCCGACTGTGAAAAAATCATGCTCACTTTCATGCGGATTTGTGTAACCGGACACATCGTCGTAATGCTCTTCATAGAGATATGCGTCTTTTCTTCCTGTCAGCATCTTATGTGGATAGCTCTGGTGTGACACATCAAATACAATTTTATCTTTCGGCGAATCAAACACATAATGAAGCGCGATCGTTGCCTCCACCATACCGAAATTCGGCCCGAAATGTCCGCCATGTTTACTTGCACGAATCAAAAGCGCATGGCGCATTTCCTCTGCAAGCTTTGGAAGTTCTGATACTTCTATCTTCTTCACATCCTCTGGTCCATTTATCTTTTCAATATACATCTTCTACTTACATTCCTTTTTTTCTTCTCTTCTACTGGCACAGGTTTCTTCTTACTGCGTACAATCTGCGCCCGCATACCTATGTTAGTAAACTCCTGGCAAAGTTTTACCGCCTGCTCTTTGTTAAGACCATCTTTTACCGCAAATGGTGTCTGGGATAATTGGATTTTTCTGCTAAAATCGTATTTCCTTGCAAGCTGCACAAAGTCACTGCGCTGTCCAAAATATTCCATCACTCGTCCCAGTACGATTACCTGTCTTGATGGGAACTTTTGAATGTCGCATTCTTCCGGCATCGGCTGGATTTCATATTCAGCCTGATAATAATCTAATGCTTCTTCAAAATATCCCGCACATTCCTCGTCCAGATTATCATAAAGTACCACCGGAACATTCGATACAATCCTGTCTGCATCCTCTTTTTCAATTCGTGTAAGAATCTGCAGGTATCTTGATATTTCAATATTATGGTTATTGCAATTTAACAGTTGAAGCTGATATGTTTTCATATGTGTCTCCTTAAAGAGCATAACTCATCTCATGCCATTCTTCATCGCCCCATACAGAAGCAGAGATACCTTCGTCTTTGTAGCCCATTTTTTTATACATTTCCACTTTCTGTTCAAGGCATGTCAGTTTCAGCATCTTACGTCCGTTTACCTGCTCACGCTTTATGTACTGGTTCATGATTTCTCTTGCAAGACCCTGCCTGCGGTATTCTGGCCGGACATCCAGCCCAAGAATGAAAATATTCTTTCCTTCCGGATTATGTACGGTAATATCTGTGAAAAACTCATCACGAAATGCTTCTTCATCTGTTGCCAGTCCATTTAAAAAGCCTGCAATCGTTCCAGTCTCTTTGTCTACTGCAACAAGAAAAAGTTCCGGTGCATGTTCCACCCTTTCAAACATATCTTTTTTAGAACATACCTCATGTGGTGGAAAACAGATTTTCTCAATCTCTGCTACTTCCTCCGCTTCATTTGCCTTGACAGATCGAAATTCGAATCTGTCTAATACATTTGCCGCCATCTTTATTCCCTCCCTATACTTTAATTGCCGACACTATATGATGTTGGAGGGAAAATCCCCCCATTCAAGAATGCCGCTTTATCTTTGTTAAAAATGCAGACCTTGTATCGTACCTGCTACAATCATCATTCCTCCGGTTACAGCCAGGGCCAGGGCAAGTGCCAGCCAGATGAACTGTTGTTTGCGTTTTTCTTTTGGAAATAATTCTTTTGGATAACCTTCCCGCCCAAGATGTAACACGTGATTGCCCAGATACAAAATTGCCAGCCCCACGCCGCCATCTATCATATAAATTCCCATAAATGCCGGTGAAAGCTGAGAAACCTGGCTGGTTGCTGTATCCATTACAAAGTTCCACATTCCACTTCCATTCATTCCAAGTGCTCTTGCCATCAGCTGCATCAAAAACTGCATCCCATAAAGCACCAGTACCGGAATGATATTATTGATCGCATGAAACATCACATTATAAAACATGTTGTTCGTCTCATAGACAAGATATCCGAGTACAATCCCAAGGAGAAATGTTGGGAAAAATCGTATGATACTTCCATGAAACAGACCAAACACTGCCGCTGTAACTATAATTGGAATCCATTTTCCGTGTGTCTGATTCCAAATAGAATTAAAAAATACACCACGAAACACTGCTTCTTCACAGATTGCCGGTGCAATTCCAACAACTATAATTGCTACTATCATGGAGGAACTTGTGAACATACTGCTTAATCCGATTGATGTTTCAGTAACCATCTCCGGGGCAATATACATTTCAATCATGGTCACAACAGAAATTGCCTGACTCGCACCAAGGTAAATCAGTATCGTCCCCATGACCTCTGTAAGCTTTGGCTTATGAATCGGAAACACCGACCGGAAATTTCCGTGAAACACTGCCACTGCTCCAACTGCTGTGCCCAGTAAAATCAATTCTCCGATCAAAGACCGTCCCATTCCTAACCATTGCGGCAGAAAGTCACTGAACACAAATACTTCCAGACCTGCCAGGATGATTACCAGCAATCCCTGCCAAAGTCTTAACTGCTTTTTCTCATTTTCCATATATTTCACCTTACCATCCAAGTCTGCTGTCTTCTAGTCCTTCAACATGTCCGCATCAAATATCTTTGGAAACGTTTGAATTTCTTCATGAATTCCAATGATCTTCTCCATCCATATCATATTGTACCAGCGATGGAACTTGTATCCACATTTTTCAAATTCTCCTATCCTACGATAGCCAAGATGTTCATGAAACTGTGCACTGTTCTTTGTCAGATACTCATCGTCTTCCTCGGGATATCCTATACATGCTTCCATATTTAAAATTCCCATTTCTTTCAGACAATGTTCCAATGCACTATGAAGCTTTTACTCATACTGTAATCTGACTCAATACCTCCCCAATCGGTGCGGCAATTGTAAGTTCTGCACGAACTGATTTTGCCGTATCGCCCTTATTGATCACGACAAGATGTTTTCCTTTAAAATAATCTACAAATCCAGCTGCCGGATAAACGACCAGAGATGTTCCCCCTATGATCAGTGTGTCTGCCTGGCTGATCGCACGGATACTCTTGTCAATCATATTTTCATCCAGACTTTCCTCATAAAGCACGACATCCGGCTTGATCACTCCTCCACACTCACAACGTGGAACTCCTTTGCTGTTCTTTACATATGCTGCATCGTAGAATTTTCCGCATTTTTGACAGTAATTGCGATGAATGCTTCCATGGATCTCATATACATTCTTACTTCCTGCTGCCTGATGAAGTCCGTCAATATTCTGCGTAATGATTGCTTTAAGTTTTCCTGCCTGCTCAAGTTCTGCCAGCTTTTTATGCGCGGCATTCGGCTTCGCATCTAAAAACATCATCTTTTCTTTGTAAAATTCATAAAATCCTTCTGTATTGCGCTTAAAGAAGGTATGACTGACGATCTGTTCCGGTGAATACTTGTATTTCTGCTGATACAGGCCGTCCGCACTTCGAAAATCCGGAATATTGCTCTCTGTAGATACTCCTGCTCCTCCGAAAAAGACAATATTTTCACTGTCATCAATGATTTCCTGCAACTCTTCGATTTCTTTATTCACAAAATCATCTCCCTATTTTACATTTTCCATCCACTCAATGATCTGACCCAGATCCTCCAGACTGGCTGATGCATGTTCCAGTACCTCTTCCGGCACATCTACCATATCATGAATATAAATCGTTTCTCCACCGGCTGCGATTCCTGCCATGACTCCCGGTGTACTGTCTTCAACTACCAGACACTCCTTCGGATCGCGTCCGATCGCTTTTGCTGCATTCCAGAAAATATCCGGTTTGGGTTTACTTGCTTTTTGCGTGTCTCCATAGATAAATGCTGCAAAATATTCTGCTATTCCTGACATTTGAAGAACTTTTTCTCCACGCGATTGTCTTGTAGAAGTTGCAACTGCTGCCGGAATCTTCTTTTCTTCCAAATAGGAAAGGAGATCCATAAGCCCCTTCTTTTTAGGAACTCCGTCCCGCGCAAGCATCTCCATAAAAATCTCATCTTTTCGCTGTCTTGCTTCTTCATAACGAAATTCTCTGCCAAATGTATCTTCAAATATTCCCCTGATAATCGCTGCCGTCTTTCCCCGGCACTGATTCAGAAGTTCTGTCGTAATGGAATAACCCATTTCTTCTCCGACTTGCTTCCACGCAATCGTATACAGCCTCTCTGTATCAAACAAAGTGCCATCCATATCAAATATCACGCCTCGGATCATATTGTACGCCTCACTCTTCTATAGGTTCTCTCATCGCCAGTCATTTTTTTATCTATTCTTTATCCATACTGTCTGACGATTTTCCTTTGCTTTCTCTTGTATAATCGGTAAAGAATCCAGTCAGTGCGTCCAGCGTCTTTAACAGTACCGGAATCTCGCTCTCATCTAACTTGTCCACAATGGCCTGTGTCATCTGCTTATGATAATCTTCGTGATGATGATATGCATTTTCCCCTTTTTCCAGAAGACGCACATACACGACCCGTCGATCCTCTTTGCTGCGGAACCGGTCAACATAACCCTTTTTCACAAGACTATTCACAGCAGTTGTAAGTGATCCTACTGTAATATTCAGCTTCTTTGCAATGGTAGACATATTATTGCCCTCTCCAAGTCCGATTGCCTCTATGACGTGCATATCATTGTTGGTAATATCTTTAAATTCATCCGTAATAATTGCCTTACCTTCTACCTCCCAGATCTCATTGATCAGATTCACCAGGACATAGTTAATTGTTGCATATACATCACTCATTCGCACTGCTCCTTCATCCTTTACTTGCTTTTCATTATAGACGTTTTTTGTCAAAGAAGTCAACCTGCTCCTGCATTCCTTCTGAATTCTCTGACACTTGCATTTTACAGACAGCTTTGTACTGATATATTTCAGATTCTGCTTACATCCGACGGAAGCGTTCATATCGGGAATCCACTAATTCTTGAATGTCTTTGTTTGTATATTCTTCCAGATACCCTTCGATATTTTTCTCCAGTTCATCTGCAATATTGCTCATCGTTTCTGCTGTAAAATGTTCTGGTTCTGCAAACACCTTCTCTACAATCCCCATTTCTTTTAAATCTGCTGCTGTCAGACGCATAACTTTTGCAGCCTGCGCAGCTTTCGTACTGTCCTTCCATAAAATGCTTGCAAAGCCTTCTGGTGAAAGAATGGAATAAATGGAATTCTCCAGCATCCATACCTGGTCTGAAACCGCCATTGCAAGTGCACCGCCGCTTCCACCTTCTCCGATAACAATACTAAGTATCGGGGTCTTCAGCGCTGACATCTCATACAGATTTCTTGCAATCGCCTCTCCCTGGCCGCGCTCTTCTGCGGAAATTCCGCAAAATGCTCCCGGCGTATCTACGAAGCAAATGACCGGGCGGTGGAATTTTTCTGCCTGCTTCATAAGACGCAATGCCTTCCGGTAGCCTTCCGGTGACGGCATACCAAAATTGTGTCCGATATTCTCTTTTGTATTCTGCCCCTTCGCCTGGGCAATGACTGTCACTGCTCTTCCGTGAAAGGTTGCGATTCCTCCGACAATTGCCGGATCATCGGCAAAATACCGATCTCCATGCAGTTCTATAAAATCCTGGAACAAAGCTTCTATATAGTGGCCTGCAACCGGGCGGTCATTTCTTCTGGAAATCTGTACACGCTCCCAGGCTTCCAGAGTTTTTGATCTGGTTTTTCTATTTTGAAATTCTTTTGTCGCTTTTTCGACTTTTTCATTTCCAGTCTGATGCATTTTCAGGATTTTTCCCATCGTCTGCCGCATCTGCTGGCGTTCTACAATCTGGTCTACAAATCCATGTTCTTTTAAGAATTCGGATCTTTGGAATCCTTTCGGAAGTTTCTGACCAATCGTCTGCTCAATGACACGAGGACCTGCAAATCCAATCAGTGCTCCCGGCTCTGCCAGTATGATATCTCCAAGCATAGCAAAACTTGCCGTCACGCCACCGGTTGTTGGATCTGTCAGCACCGTAATATAAAGAAGTCCAGCGTCGCTGTGACGTTTCAGTGCAGCGGATGTCTTTGCCATCTGCATCAAAGACACGATTCCTTCCTGCATTCTTGCTCCGCCAGAGCATGTAAAGATGATAACCGGAAGCTTTTCTTCTGTCGCACGTTCTACCATCCTTGTAATCTTCTCGCCTACGACTTCTCCCATACTCGCCATTAAAAAGCGTCCGTCACAGACTCCAAGCGCTGTCTCAATTCCATGAATTGAAGCTTTTCCAGTCACCACTGCCTCATCTAATCCAGTTGTTTGTTTTAATGCTTCCACCTTTTCCGGATACCCTTTGTATCCAATCGGGTTCGTATTTTCAATTCCTCTGTCCCACTCTTCGAACGTATCCTCATCTGTAATTGACCGGATCCGCTCTGGTGCCGGCATGCGAAAATACCCATGACATTTCGGGCAAATATATCCGCCTGTTATAACGTCCTCTGTAATAATTGCTTTCTGGCATTTGTTACATTTACACAGAAGTCCCTCCGGAACTTCCGGGCTTTGGTGTTTCCCACCGATATGCCCTTTTTTTCCGGAAGGACGTCTTGTTTTCTTAAACATATTATCTAACTTCATATGTCCACTCCTTATACTCTTTCACTCCACGGTTGTTGTATACCTTAATGCTTTATAGTATCTATGAAATTCACATTAAACTCTCCGGATTGATATACCGGGTTATTTAATAATTCATAGAGATAATCCACATTCGTGTCGATGCCCTCAATAATAACCTCTCCAAGTGCGCTCTGCATTTTCTGGATTGCTTCATCCCGGTTCTTCGCCCAGACGATGAGCTTTGCAACCATGGAATCATAATATGGAGAAATGCTGCATCCACTGTAAATTGCGGAATCTACACGGATTCCTTTTCCTCCCGGCAAATGAAGATCTGTAATAGTTCCAGGCGACGGCCGGAATCCTTTTTCCGGATTTTCCGCATTGATCCGGCACTCAATGGCATGCCCGCTGATTTCAATATCCTGCTGAGTAAATGACAGCTTCTGTCCATCTGCAATACGGATCTGTTCTTTGATTAAGTCAATTCCAGTCACCCACTCAGTCACCGGATGCTCCACCTGAATTCGGGTATTCATCTCCATAAAGTAAAAGGCATCATTGTTCTCTAAAAGAAATTCAATGGTTCCGGCATTGACATAGCCTGCGGCTTTCGCAGCTTTTACTGCTGCCTCTCCCATCTTCTTTCGAAGCTTTGAAGACAACGCCGCTGACGGAGCCTCCTCGATCATTTTCTGATGATTTCTCTGAATAGAGCAGTCACGTTCTCCGAGATGCACTACATTTCCATAGGAATCTGCCAGAATCTGAAATTCGATATGTCTCGGCTCCTCCATAAAATGTTCAATATACATGGTATCATCGCCAAATGCCATCTGACTTTCCTTTTGTGCGGTCTGAAAGCTTTGCGTGAATTCTTCTTCGGAATATGCCACACGCATGCCTTTTCCACCTCCGCCGAGGGCAGCTTTTATAATAACCGGGTAACCGATTTCCCGTGCAAGCAAAAGTCCGGTATGCACCTCACAGACTGGCTCCTTACTTCCTGGGATGACCGGAACACCTGCTGCTTCCATCGTATTTCTTGCTTCCTGCTTATTGCCAAGCTTTGCAATGACATTTGCCGGCGGTCCGATAAAGGTAATTCCGCACTGCTCACACAGTTCTGCAAATTTACTGTTCTCTGACAAAAAGCCAAAACCCGGGTGAATGGCGTCTGCCCCACTCACCACCGTTGCACTGATAATATTCTCCATACTTAAATAACTCTGAGATGACGGTGCCGGTCCGATACAGACCGCTTCATCTGCAAGCTTTGTATGAAGGGCTTCTGCGTCTGCCTCTGAATATACTGCAACCGTCTCAATTCCCATTTCCCGGCACGCACGGATAATCCGAACTGCAATCTCACCACGGTTCGCAATCAAAATCTTCTTAATCACACAGATCACCTACCCTACTGCAAATGTCAGTACCGCGCTGACTACTTTTTTATCGTCCACTGTAGCGACAGCCTCTCCGACACCAATCGGTCCTTTTTTCCGGATAATTCTTGTTTCCAGACGAAGCTTGTCCCCCGGCACGACCTTGCCTTTGAATTTGCATTTATCAATTCCGCCAAAATATGCGACTTTTCCCTGATTCTCCGGCTCACTTAAAATCGCTACCGCACCTGCCTGTGCCAGCGCTTCCACGATCAGCACACCCGGCATGACCGGCTCCTGTGGAAAATGTCCGGCAAAGAACTCTTCCCGGTAGGAAACACATTTGTACGCCACTGCATACTCACCCGGCTCGTAATCTTCTACATAATCCAATAACAGAAACGGATGTCTGTGAGGTATGATTTCCTGAATCTGTTTAATATCCAAATGTTTCATGATAACCTCCTACGCAATTCTGAATAATGGCTGGCCGTACTCTACTGCCTGACCATTCTTTACAAGAATCTCCGTGACTGTTCCATCAAAATCACTCTCGATTTCATTCATCAGCTTCATGGCCTCAATAATTGCAACCGACTGACCTTTTTTCACGGAATCGCCAACCTGAATAAATGGCTCTGCATCCTCTGCCGGAGCCGCGTAAAATGTTCCCACAAGCGGAGCTTTGACTACATTTCCAACAGGAGCCGCCTCAGATGTCCCAGTCTGTTTCTGTCCGCCTTCTTCTAAATCTGTGGCTGCTTTAGAAGAAGCACCTGTAACTTTCACAGCTTCCGGAGTAACAGCCTGCATTGGCGCAGTCGTTCCCATCACCAAGCTCTCTTTCTTATTCAACTGCAATTTTATACCATTTTCTTCATATTTAAATCCAGTCAGGTCTGACTCAGAGACTTTATCAATCAGTTTCATCAACTGTTCTACGTCCATTTCCAGGTTCCCCCTTACGCTTCATACTTCTGAATTAAAATTGTTGCATTGTGTCCGCCAAATCCAAGTGAATTGCTCATGGCTGCCTTGATTTCTTTCTCTACCGGACTTCCAATTGCATAATTTAAGTCACATTCTTCATCGGCCTCTTTTGTTCCGACCGTCTGATGGATAAATCCATCTTCCATGCTTTTGATACAAGTAATAAATTCTACTCCGCCTGCTGCTCCAAGCAAGTGACCGATCATGGATTTCGTAGAGTTGATCACCACGTCTTTCGCCGCCTCGCCAAATGCTTTCTTAATGGCGCGTGTCTCGAACAGGTCATTGTGAT
>ENA-OPZZ01001156-OPZZ01001156.1-human-gut-metagenome-genome-assembly--contig:-NODE-1156-length-17557-cov-3.718876_pt1 | contig 17557 bp, 19 predicted proteins | sample MGYA00242487_ERZ504511 | MGnify/ENA primary metagenome ERZ504511 (study PRJEB26092, sample SAMD00036241) | human gut metagenome | host: Homo sapiens | study: EMG produced TPA metagenomics assembly of... | reverse complement strand
GATCTTGCCGTAATAATTGCCGTCTTCACCGGTAACAATGGTCAGTAAACCTGTCTGCGTGGCATCATCTTTTAAAAACTTCACTCGGATCGTCTTTTTTCTGCCAGTGAAACAATCTGATCTGTGTTCAGCGGTATCACTACTGACCAGGTCTCACTGGTTATCAGTTTATACACAGGATCCCCGGAGGATACCTTTCGTTCTTTCTGAAGATTGGTAATCTGATAGTTTTTCTTACTGAAAAGATCTGCCGTCAGCTGATCTGCTGTAATCCCTTCGTAGCCATCCACTGTATAAACAACGATACCATCCTGTGCTGCCCGGTAAATTGTCTGTCCATTGGCCGTCTGCGTAGTTTCCGTGGAGTCATCCGTCTGAAGACCACTGTACTGGAGAATAGATCCCTCCAGCTCGTATTTGTAATTATAAACATCATAAAAGTTGTCACTGTCATATGTGGAGGCAAATCCTGCAATGGAAGAGCGGATTCCGGCATAATCCTGTTCGGTCAGTTCATTGACTGCAGCCTGTGCCGGAGTGTCCCCCAGAGTATAGACTGCTCCGGATTTTCCAACTTTACTGTTCTCTCTTGCATAATAGGTGATATAACCGGCGGCATTCGTATTTACCACAGATTCTTCACGGATTGCCAGTGCTGTATATGTCTTATTATTGGATAAGGGACCTGCGGTCACCTGATAGGACTGAATATGATCTGCAGTAAGATACAGAATGACCGTAATTACCATATACACAAAAAGTGCCCCAAAGATAAAAGTTCCTATATTTAACGGGATCTTACGAAACCATCCGGATATTTTATTTTTCCTTTTTGTAGTCATGAAAACACTCCCCTTCGTTTTTCTGACTTATACTCATATAAAATTATTCTATCATCCCTCTGACGAATACACAAGAAAAAAAATATGCATATTCTGTGAAATCGTGGAAATACTGGAGATAACGAAAAAAACAGGAGGTTGATCAAATTAAGATGAAAGGTTTGGATTATACAGCACTGATACTGACAATCACAGGCGCAATTAACTGGGGGCTGGTAGGACTGTTCAAATTCGATCTGGTTGCTTTCTTGTTCGGCAATTTATCCTGGCTTTCCAGGATCATCTATATCCTGGTTGGATTAAGCGGTCTGTACCTTTGCACCTTTTTCAGTCGTCTCGCCGACACTAACCCGTAAGCTGCGGATAACTATGAAAAACACGTTCCGCGAGTTTCTCATAGTTATCGCGGCAGTCGCCAGGGTCGCGTGCATGCACGGACTTTGGCTCGTTACTTGCGTAAAACATGAAAAGAGGGTCGCCAACAGGCAACCCTCTTTTCATCTGCTACAGTTTTACAAGGCAATGATGATATCATCCTGAAATTCAGCAGGTAATTCTTCTTTATCCATGGAAACACTTAATACAAAATTAATTTTATATGCCTCGGAAATATCTTTTAACTGATGCAGTGCATCGGTAATATCTTTTCCTTCCAATTTTGCATTTTTCAGGAAGCTGTCCAGATACATTTCCTGAAGATCATGATCCTGAGATACAATACCACATACAAAACCGATGAATTCATCTGCATTTTTAATCGGATATCCGGATACATCGATCAGACGAATTTTATTGTTCAGTTCATACATATGTTTGGAACTTTTATCCAGATATACAATGTTACCTTCAGCAGCTTTAATGGCTCCGTTCACTTTATCTAAAAGCTGCTTAGTTTTTCCTTTACCTTTTTTGCCTACAATTAATTGAACCATAGCAGTTTCCTCCTTTGATTTCTGGTATATATTACCAAAAAGTACTGTTCTGTTGTTGTAATTATAGAATATTTCACCAAGAAATACAATGGTAAATTTGAAAAAATCTGAAAAATTTCAAAAAAAACAGGAAATAAACGCACAACGCCCGGTGCATTTCTTTCCTGTTTCTGATATTTTTGAAAATCAGCTGATTCTACTGATTGATCGCAGAAAGCAACTGATTCATATACGTGTACAGATTCGTCTTATTTGCCGCGTGAAGAACAATAGAAATATACGGTTCCCCATAGGCATTCTGGCTCAACAGTGCCAGACAGGAGCCTGCATCTGATGTTGTACCGGTCTTACCGCCAAGCACCGTCACATTCTTCGGTGCCGTCACCTGACGGGTCAGATACTGATCGGTAGCATCCAGATGAAAAGTTACTTCCTGCTCACCTCTGTTACAGGTAAGATTATAAGAACTAAGCTGTGCAATCTCCAGAAAATGTGGATACGTCATCGCTTCCTGTAACATCAAATAAATATCGTATACTGTTGTATAATGATTTTCATCCTGCAGTCCTGAAGGATTGGCAAAATGTGTATTGGTTGCACCAAGCTCCAGTGCTTCCTGATTCATCATTTCCACAAACTGATCCACGCTTCCGCCGATATGCTGTGCTATAGCAACCGCAGCATCATTCCCGGAATAGATCAGCAGACCATGAAGAAGTTCATCCAGTGTTACCTGATCTCCTTCCTGAAAGCCAATCTCTGTGGAACCGGATTCCTGGTTCAGAGCCTCTGCCGGAATTGTCACTATGTCGTCCATATTCCCATTCTTAAATGCCAGAATCGCTGTCATAATTTTTGTGATACTCGCCGGATATGATTTTTCATGAATATTCTGAGCAAACATCACAGATCCATGATCCAGATCAAAAAGACCGGCTTTTGTCGTATCACTGATCGCAACACCTTCCAGACTCATATTTCCGGAGGAAACTGCATATGACGAGGCAAAGGAATCGGCTTTCTGTGTACTGATTTCTGCACCATGTGTACCGTACATCTCTTCTTTTACCGAATAAGCTGAAGTCATATCCAGCTGTGAAGAGCGGCGGAGAAGTACGAGTGCGGTAATTCCCACACCAAAAAACAGAATCAGAATCCCTGTAAGAATCAGTGTATCCCGATACTTTTTTTTGATAGGTTTCAATAATCGTTTTCTATTTTTTATACATTTCACGCCAGTCAAGTTCTCCTCTTTCCAGGGATTTGATCAGAAGTTCCGCTGTGGCAAGATTTGTTGCCAGCGGAATAATATGTGTATCACATAAACGGAAAATTTTATGTGCATCCGGTTCATGCTTTTTCTCCTGATATGGTCCGCAAAGGAAAATCACCAGATCCATCTGATTCTGTTCAATCATAGATGCCATCTGCTGTTCGCCGCCCACATGTCCCGCATGAAGTTTATGGACGTCCAGATTCGTAGCCTCCTCAATCAGACGCCGGATGTCCCGGTGGCATAAAGCTGATGCTTTGCTGAGGATTCCTCTGTATGCATACAAAAATTCTGAAGCAGTTTTTTCTTAGATTCGTGTGCGATGAAGCCAATGTTCATTTTTTTCTCCTCCCAAATATCTTCTGTTTTGCAAACCTACGTTTAATACCAGACCCATACCAATATACAGACTGACCAGAGATGTCAGACCATAACTTACAAAGGGAAGCGGTGTTCCTGTGTTTGGAAGAACGCCGGTGGCTACACAGATGTTCAGAAAACTCTGGAAGCCAACGACGCCTGCTACGCCGCAACATATAATCTTACCGGACAGGTCCTTGGCCTTTCTGCTTGTAATTATACATTCAACCACAATGAGGAACAAGAGTAATATGATAAAAACGCTTCCGATGAACCCAAGTTCTTCACCTGCAACCGCAAAGATAAAGTCTGTCTGAATCTGAGTAACAAAATTTCCTTTATTTGCAGAGGAAACTTTATTGTTATTATATCCTTTTCCGGTAAGTTCACCGGAACCAATAGCTGTAATTGAATTTTGCTGCTGGATAACATCATCTTTGTAAGTCTCGTCTTCCGGGTACATCCAGGACATGATTCTGTCTTTCTGATAGGAGTCAATAATCTTGATATCTGTCTGTGTGATCAGAATGAATGCCACAATAACCAGCGGAATGGCAACTCCCAGAATACCAGCAATGATCTTATAACTCAGACCTGCCACATACATCATCAGACAGAATATAATCGTAACAGTGATCGTGTTTTTCAGATCCGGCTGAATCTTTATTAAAACCAGCGGCACTGCAAGGAGCACTACGGAAGCCAGAATAGTCTTACAGGTATTCAGGGTATCTTCGTGATCCATCAGAAACCGGGCAAAAAACATGATCAGCAAGATCTTCGAAAGCTCGGTCGGCTGAAAACGTACAAAGCCAAGATCCAGCCATCGGGTAGCACCACCTGCAGAATCCCCGAAGAACCGAACGATCAGCAGCATTATAATGTTTACCCCGTAGATGATCCAGTAAAAATTCAACAGCCAGCTGTAATCCATCAAAGAAACTACAACCATCACCACAAGACCAAGAATCACACCGATCAGCTGTCTCGACTGCAGAGAAGCTTTTGCACTTCCCACCAGCAGCACTCCGATTCCGCTGATCATCAGAAGCCAGATGATCAGCCGGAAATTATAATTTTTCAATCTGTAAAGTTTAAACATGTTAAGATCCTGTATCCTTTCTGGATTTTAACGGTATATCTGCTGTGAGAACGGGTGGTGACTGATGAAAACAGATTGTCACCTTTCCTGCATCAACAGGTATGTATTTTCCCGCAGCTTTTATCATATCGTTTTTAACATCTGCATCGTCTGAGGTGAGCAGCTCACCCGATCCGATATGAGAAGCAGTTTGAGTCTGTCTTTTGCAATGGTGCCAGAGGCTTTCCGTTTTTTGCCGAAGATACTCATTGCTTCCCTCCTATCTGCCAAACAATCGTCCCAAAATTCCTTTTTTCACATCGAGATCCTGGAAGGGGACTTCTTCACCAAGAAGCCGATGACAAATATTGAGATAAGCCTGTCCGCACAGACCTGGCTTGCCTGCCAGAGGTTCTCCCTGATTCGTAGCAATTACAACCTGTTCGTCATCAGGGAGGATACCGATCAGAGGTACTGCCAGAATATCCGACACATCCTCCACGGACATCATATCTCCCCGTTTTACCATATCCATGCGGAGGCGATTGATAATCAAACGGATATCTCTCAGATCCTCCGCTTCCAGAAGACCAATGATCCGATCCGCATCACGAATCGCTGAAACCTCCGGTGTTGTCACTACCAGAGCTTTGGTAGCTCCGGCGATGGCATTCCGAAATCCCTGCTCAATTCCTGCCGGACAGTCCAGCAGGATGTAATCAAACTGTTTTTTCAGTTCCTCACATAATTTTTTCATCTGCTCCGGTGTAACAGAGGTTTTATCTCTGGTCTGTGCAGATGGAAGCAAAAACAGATTGGCATACCGTTTATCCCTGATCAGCGCCTGTTTTAATCGGCAGTTTCCTTCGATGACATCTACCAGATTATACACAATTCGGTTTTCGAGTCCCAGTACCACATCCAAATTTCGAAGGCCGATATCTGTATCTACCAGAACTACTTTTTTATCCAGTGCCGCAAGTCCGGTACCGATATTGGCAGCAGTTGTCGTCTTACCGACCCCGCCTTTCCCGGATGTAACAACAATTACTTCACTCATATCCAATCCTCCTGATATTTGTTCATATTGTCTGTCTTTTGCATCTCGATCAGTCTGTACCTGCGTTGGAATTGCTGGCTGTACTTGCCTGTCCGGTAAGAATCTCTGTTTCATCTTTCAGTCCGAAGTAATAGTTCAGAATATCCTTTGCCACCAGTTCGGAGTTTGTTGACGCATAACCGTTTGCAATACGGATTGCCCACGCAATCTGTGGTTTATCTGCCGGTGCATAACCGATAAATAAACTGTGGTTTGCACGGTTTTTACTCTGCTGTGCTGTACCGGTTTTACCTGCAAGTGTAACGTTCAGATCCTGGAAAATACCCCAGTTGGATTTGGTGATAACGCCTTCCATACCGACATGGACATCATCCCAGATCCCCTGACTCAGTTCCACATGATCGATCATTTCCGGAGTATAATCTTCAATCAGATTTCCATCGGAATCTGTTGATTTATCTAACAGTGAAAGATTATATACATTACCACTGCTCGCCAGAACCGTTGCATACCTGGCAAGCTGAGACGTGGTATAACTGTGAGTACCCTGTCCGATAGCGGACGGGATTGGCAGTTCGTTGGAAACCTGTGGCGATGCTTCAGAAATCTCCAGCCCGGACTTTTTATCCAGCCCAAGCAGATTCGCATACTTAATCAGCTGCTGCATCGCTGTATTATCATTAAATGTTCCTTCTGCATTCTGTCCAAGACGATAAGCGGTTTCACTGAAAAATACGTTACAGGAATTGGCAATACCATCCCTGATAGAAAGTGCACCATGTCCGCTCAGCAACCAGCAGTTCAGTGGTGCTCCCTGCAGTTTATCAAATCGGCCGCCACAGTAAATGTAGTCATTATCTGTAATAACTCCTTCTGACAGACCGGCAATCGCTGTTACCGGTTTAAATGTAGAACCTGGTGCCGTACGTTCCTGTGTCGCCTTATTATAAAATGGTGTAGACAAATCTTTATTCAGTTTTCTGTAATAATCTGTATCCATATTGTTAGCAAGACGATTATTATCATATCCCGGATAAGATACACATGCCAGTGTCTCTCCGGTGGACGGATCTGTGATAACAACAGAACCGGAACAAGGATCCAGTGCCAGCTGCGCCGGTGTGATTTCCAGAGAACTGATCTTATGAAGCATCAGATCCATCGCAGAAAGATTTCCGGCTTTGAAGTTCTGATAGTCCTCATCATCGGTGGAAAGGACTCCCTGTTCATACAATACTGTACACAGCTGCTTTCCTGTAAATTTCATCGTCCAGAAGCAGATATTTGTATAACATCTTACTGAAGTCCTGATCCGTAGACAGATAATCTGAAATATATGCAGATAGTTCCTGGTATACTTCTGTGGAATCCAGATATGTGTTTTTATCTGAAAACTTGGAAATATCGATCCAGTTCTGGCTTGCCGCATAGGTAAGATATTCCTGAAGAGAAATTGTCTCATCTTTTGTCCATGCCTTGTACATCTCATCATTCTTATCGATGGATGTCTCAGAAAGAATACCTGTTTTGTCCATCAGCAGATCATTGACAATATAGCTGACATATCCCTTCATCTCCTCGCTGAGGTCTTTATATGGTTTTGTATCACTTCCGGTCAGCTGTTCGTCCACTTTCTGGAAGATTTCTTCCTGCTTCCGTTCCAATGCTGCCGCAATCTTCTGCTCAGTCTCAGAGGCATCTGCTGCCGTAAAATGATCAATATCGATTACGGAATTATTTAACAGCGCATAATACACATCATAGATTGGGATCGGGATCGTGGATGCATCGGTATTTTCATCTGCTTTGAAAGTCTTGATGTTCTGGATATTGGCTACCAGCACACCGGCAATCTTCTGTTCAAGCACCTTGTAGCAGGCAATCTGCAGATCTTTATCGATAGTAAGATATACATTATTGCCCTGTACCGGATCTTCTTTGGAATCTTCACCGATCTGTAACACTTTTCCGTAATAATCTACATATACTTTTTCCGATCCGTCTTTTCCCTGAAGCGTCGACTCCATAACCTTCTCCAGACCGGATTTTCCTACAATAGAAGTAGTACTGTAACCTGCATCCGGATTCTCTGTCCGCAGATCTGCAAGTTCGTCCGAAGAAATCTTTCCGGTATATCCAAGAAGCGGTGCAAAATAAATACTGTCGGTATAGACACGCACGGAATCTTCCTGCACATCCACACCTTCCAGCAGACTCTTGTTTTCCTGGATCGCAGCTACCGTATTTTCAGAAGCATCGGTTGCGATCGTTACCGGAATATATTTTCGGAAACTGGTTGTGGAAAGTGCATATCTTACCGATATAATCTTCAATGTCTCTTCTTTTGTCAGCTGCTCCGGAAGACCGGCTTCCTGCGCTTTTTTCAGTTCCGAAGCCTTATAGTCACTGTGATCATATGGAATTTCATATCGTTTCAGCATATCTTCTACCATCTGCTGAGCGGAAGCATTTGCCTCCTCTGTTGTCAGATCGTCAATATAACTGTGTCCATACACGTCCGCTTTAAAACGTGACAGTGTTGTACCCTCCACATCATAACTGTAGTTTCCGGAACTGTCGACACTAATACGGAAATCACTGCTGATAGAATCTCCGTTGCTTTCGATAATCTGGATAATCTTGTAGATTTCTCCATTCAGGCTGCGGTTTTTTTCTGTATTATTTGCATAGTCACCACTGTCTTCCAGTGTGATCGAATAGGACAGTTCGTTGGAAGCAAGCACCTGACCGTTTCGATCGTAGATATTTCCTCGGGTGCTTTTCAGTGTTCTCGTTTTTGTCGTCATAATACTGAAATTGTCCGCATATTCCTGTCCATGGATGATCTGCAAAGAAAACAGGCGGTGAATCAATACCATACTCAGAGCTGCAAAGATAAAAATCAGCACTGTAGTCCGTGGAATAATAAATTTTTTATGTCTTTTTTTTGGTCGTCTCATCAAGGTAACTTGGGTCCCTCCCATTCATTTTCCGTAAGCCAGCGGTTTAATCGATAGAGCGGTCGGTATAAAACTGCCGTAAGCAGTACTGTATATACCATCTCCGGAAGAATAATATGCTGCAGATAGCTGAAAAAATCCAGCCGGCCACGGAGCATAAACTGCAATCCGTATACAAGTACTCCATATGCGATATCACTGCCGGCAACCAGTACCATTGGCACTTTTACATCTTCATCAAAAAAGATTTTATACAGAAAGCCATTGCCAAATCCAATATACATGTAAATAAGAGCATAAAAGCCAATCATACTTCCATAAAAAATATCAATCAGGAGACCGCAGAAAAATCCTACGAACATTCCTTCCTTTTTTCCTCTCATAAATCCAAACGATACTGTGAGGATCAAAAGCAGATTGGGAACGATGGAAGCGATGGACAGTGTCTGGAACACGGTTCCCTGTAAGACAAATGCCAGCAGAATCAATACCGCCAGAATCAGCTTTCTTCTCATTGTTCATCCTCCTGTGCATCCTGCGTCGGATCCGGTGTCGGAGTTGTGCTGTCATCTGGTGTCTGTGATTCCTCCGAAGTCACATCCTCTGTCTTCTGCTGCTTCAGTTCCTTGATAACCAGGACTTCCTGAATATCATTAAAATCCACTGCCGGAATGATCGTACCGCTTTTGGTCAGTTTATTGGCATCTGTAGAAACCTCACTGATATAACCGATCAGAATTCCTTTTAAAAATTTGTTACTGACAGAAGAGGTTACGATTTTATCTCCCTCCTGTACCTGATCCTCTTTATCTGTCAGCTGAATAAAACGGATCTTACCGTCGTCCATCATCTGCAGATCTCCCGTTACCATACAGTTCTGAGAAATGGATGTAACAGTTGCGCTGACATTACTGCTGTCATCAATGATCGAACGAACCGTAGCCCAATGTGCCCCCGTTTCCGTAACGATTCCTACCAGACCACCATCCGCGATAACATTCATATCCACCGCAATACCATCTGAACTTCCCCGGTTGATCAGGAACGTGCTGTACCAGTTACCGGTATCTTTTCCGATCACCTGCGCAGCGACTTTCTCAAACTCCGAATAGTCTGTGTCCAGGTTATACAATGTTCTCAGACGATCCAGTTCTTCCTGGTCCTGAGACAGTGTGGTGTTTTTAGCCTGAAGTTCATCCACCTGTTTCTGAAGTTTTTCATTCTCCGCAGACAGCTTTTTCATACTCTGGAATCCGTTTTTCTGATCCGTCATCCAGTTTCCCACTTCATTAATCCCATTCTGAAAAGGAACAATCACATAACCCAGGACATTACGCACCGGCGCAAAAGAAAAACTGGTTGAAAGAGACAGGACGATCAGTCCGAGACACAGGATTGTCATCATAGTTATCAGATGTTTTGTTTTCATTTTATATTGGTTCTTTTTTTCATGACAGCTCCTTATTTCTGTTTTTTTGGGAGTGAAAGCCCAGTGATGAAGTGCATCGTGGGTGATAATTTCTTTCAGCCCATAGATCGTACACAGTTCATAATAATGTGACAGCAGGATCGGGCAGCCGATCTGTCTGGACAGAACCCTGTCAATATATGGCAGATGTGTACTACCACCGGTAAGATAGATCCCTTCTGATAAGATCACTTTATGTATCTGCGGTGGAATACGCTCCAGAAAAGCCCGAATCTCTGTGATGATCTCACAAATCGCCGGAGTGATCGCCTCATTTACTGCCGGAGAGGTAATCACACGTTCTCTCGGCAAACCGCTCACACAGTCAATACCGATGATTTTTCTCGCATCCTTCGTATCTTTTTCCAGATTTGCAAGAGATACTTTCAATCTTCCGGCGGTACGTTCGCTGATAGAAAAATTAAGCTTTCTGCGAATCGTTGTCAGGATATCCTGTGTCAGACGGTCACCGCCTACGGGTATCACCTTACTGATGATCACACGGGTATCTGCAATAACAGAAATCTCTGTTGTAGCTGCTCCAATGTTTACGATCATGGATCCCTTGGTACGCATGATCGGAATACCAAGCGCCAGTGCATCTGCAATCGGACGTTCCACCAGAAGTACCTTACTTTGTCTGAGCTGTCCGGTATGGGCGATACTGTAATATGCACGCTTTTCTATCTCTGTCATATCTACCGGAACAGCAAAATAAATCACCGGGTGCCGCCCAACGCTGCGTCCGGTCTTGTCCAGCAGCAGTTGAAGCATGATCTCCAGGTGACTGATGTTTGCGATCATACCATTGAGCATCGGAGAAGATACCTTTACATTTGTCGGATTCTTTTCGTATATTTCATATGCTTCATCTCCAACGGCAAGTACAGTATCTTTGTTGCGAATGGCAATCATATTTTTCTCTTTTAAGATTCCATTACTGTTCTGAGAGTAAATCTTGATCATATTACTGCCCAGGTCAATTCCATATACATGGTTTTTAAACATAAATGCATATCCCTTCTGTTTTGCATATCCCAACATAACGGTTCACCGCTTTCACCGAACCGCTATATTCCGGCAATATCTCTGTCAGGAAAGCAACCCCTCCTGTCGAAAGCTGAAATACTGCTGATCCCCTATCACAATATGATCCAGAAGTGGAATATCTACCAGTGCTCCGGCTTCCCATACTCTTTTTGTAAAAAGAAGATCGTCTTTGCTTGGTTCCGGATTACCGCTGGGATGATTATGCACCAGGATCATATAGACAGCCCGGTGACGAAAGGCCGCAAGGATGAGATCTCTTGGCGATACCAGAGAAGAATTAACTGTTCCTCTCGAGATCACTTCGTCACCTAAAAAACTGATTTTTTTGTATTTAACATCGTACAAATCATCTGCTCCTGCTCTTCGTGCCGCATCCGTTCCATATAATACGCTGCAATTGTGTCCGGACTGTGAAAATCCAGAAGTTTTCCGGCTTCTCTGGTTGCAATCCGCTTGGATAGTTCTCCAATACATTTGATCTGTACGGCTTTTACCTGGCCGATTCCCCGAATCTGCATCAGATCTTCCATGGAAAGATGATAGATTCCAAGCAGACCCTGTTCGTTTTGTCCAAGAGCAAAACCTCATCGGCCAGTTGTACAGAGGAGCTTCCACGGGTACCGGATCGTAGAACAACAGCCAGAAGTTCGCTGTCTGTCAGCTTCTCCGGTCCGGAATGAAGACATTTTTCATATGGGCGTTCGTCCGGCGGAAGTTCCTGAATACGTTGTGAATATTTCATAAATAGCTCTCCTTGCCAGGATCTCTTCAGGCTGAGAGCGAAAGTCTGTTTGCCAGACTTTGATTTATCTTATCATAAATTTTCTGTGAATTCAAGATTCCTGATTTATAAGCAATATTTTTTACAAACAGCCTCGGCCACCCGCAGACCGTCCATTGCAGCTGAAGTAATCCCCCCGGCATAGCCGGCACCTTCTCCACAAGGATAAAACCCCCGGACATTACTTTCCATCTGCTCATTTCGAGAGATCCGGACCGGAGAAGAGGTTCTGCTCTCCACACCGGAAAGGATTGCATCTGGTCGGTCAAATCCATGAATCTTTCTTCCACAGGCAGCGATTCCAAGATCCAGCGATTCTGCCAGAAAATCCGGGAAGATCTCACGCAGATTACTCATAGCATATCTTCCACGGATGCATGGTTCAACTTCACCAAAAGCTTTTGTCTCTTTTCTTTCATGAAAATCACCATAGGTCTGTACGGGAATCCTGCCTTCATGAAGCTGATAAGCTTTCTGCTCCAGATACCGCTGAAAGAATATTCCCGCCAGTGGATTCTGATCCAGTTCAGCCGCAAGAGCATCCTCTCCCATCCGCTGCAGATACTCCATTCCATACGTCACATAATCCTGCGGTGAGACCGTTACGATCATAGCACTGTTTGCATTCCGGCTGTCCCGTGCCTGATAACTCATACCGTTGACCGCAAGATAACCTTTTTCAGAAGAAGCATCCACTACATAACCACCCGGGCACATACAGAACGAATAGATTCCTCTTCCGTTTTCCAGCTGATGTGTCAGTTTATAGCTGGCAGCACCAAGTTCTTTTACTTTCGGTTGTCCATATTGGCTCAGATTGATCATCTTCTGCGGATGTTCGATACGCACACCTACCGCAAACGATTTTGCTTCCATATAGATCCCATGTCTTTTTAACATAGAAAAGGTATCTCTGGCACTGTGTCCAACAGCCGCAATACAGACCTGTGTTTCTATCCACTCATTTCGGTTCAGCTGGATCCGACAGATCTTTCCATCGCAGATATCCAGATCTGTTACCTGTTTTGTAAAACAGAATCTCCCACCCATCTGTTCAATCTGTTCCCGCAACGATGTGACGATACCAATCAGCTGATCCGTACCAAGATGGGGTTTCTGTTCATATAAAATGTGGTCCGGTGCGCCTCCCTGAACAAAAATCTCCAATACTATTCTATGTCTTCCCACCGGATCCTTTACCAGAGTATTCAATTTGCCATCCGAAAATGTACCGGCGCCCCCTTCACCGAACTGCACATTGCTGTTCGGGTCCAGAATACCGTCTTTCCAGTACTGATCAACCGTTTTCTTTCGTTCTGATGCTTTCTCTCCACGCTCATAAACAACCGGTCGAAGTCCTGCTTTTGCGAGTGCCCATGCGCAAAACAATCCTGCAGGACCACTTCCGATGACAACCGGCGGCTGTTTTAGTTTCTCAGTTCCTCCTGCAGGAAATTGATATTCCGTTTTGTTTGTTAACATAATATTTTTATCGTTAACCTTTTGCATGCGATGAAGGATTTTCCGTTCCTTTGGGGTATCCACATCAACCACATAAACAAATTTCAAATCCGGCTTTTTCCGTGCATCCAGGGATCGGCGTACAATCTTCCAGGAAGAAAGCTCTTCTTTTTTTATCTTTAACTGCTGACAGATTTTCTTCTCCAGTGCATCCGAAGTATGATCCACCGGCAATTTTAACTGTGAAATACGAATCATAATATTTTCCCTTCCCTGGCCGCAGCTTTTCCGGCAACTGCTCCGCTCGACCATGCCCACTGCAGATTATATCCACCACATGGACCATCCACATCGATCACTTCTCCTGCAAAATAAACTCCCGGATAGAGACGGGATTCTAAGTGATCCGTCAGTTCTTCCGGATCCACACCTCCGGAACAGATCTGTGCCTGTCGCAGTGCGTATGCTCCTTTTACAGATATCTGCCAGTCTTTTAATTTCTCTGCGATCTTTTCCGGTTCATAAGTTTTCTTTACCAGAACATCTATTATCTTCTTCGGAAGCAGTCCGATCAATAATTCCTGTGGATTCTTATAAGTGCCATTCTGCCGTTGTCTGTCTGCCAGATATTGTACGAGTTCTTCTTTTGTCAGCTTTGGCATCAGATCCAGATGATAAACAGCTGTTTTTCCTTCCGCAGCCCCACGCACTGCATAACGGCTCAGCTGAAAAACACTGATTCCGGATATTCCATATTCCGTAAATAAAATCTCTCCCTGTTCCTGTCCGATGATTTTTCCGTTCACTTCCAAAATGATGCGGCCATCCATCCGGCTTCCTGCCCATTTCGGATAATAATTGTCTTTTCCACGGATTCCACACAACGACGGTAAAGGTTTCACTATTGCGTGTCCCAGTTTTTCGGCCAGTGCATAACCTGTTGCACTGCTCCCCTCTACATTTGACGCCGGACTTCCGCAGGCTACGATCACGCTGTCACAGGGATACTTCCAGGTAGCTGTCTTCACCAGATACCGGTCATCTTCCCGGAGAATATCTGTCACCTCTTCTGTAGTTTTTATCTTCACTTTCTGATGTCTTGCTTCCATCTCAAGAACCTGTGCAACACCTGCTGCCTGATCGCTGTACGGATATACCCAGCCACCCCGGTCTTTTATATAGATCCCAAGTTCCGAAAAGAATGCCAGTGTATCTTCTAATGGATACTGTGTAATGATTTTCCATGGGAAATCCGGCTGGCTGCTCCGATATCGGGAAGGTTCCTGTACAAGATTTGTCAGATTACATCGTCCGTTTCCTGTTGCAAGAATCTTTTTCCCGGGTTTCTCATTGTGTTCTAAAAGCGTAACCGCGGCTCCCGCCCGGGCGGCCTGGATCGCTGCCATCATTCCGGAAGCACCACCGCCTATGATCACAACTCTTTTCATGGAAGTTCTACCAGTCCTTTTTCATATAGTTTCTGCAAGCTCATCATAATACCAAGTTTTGCATGCTGCCAGGTCAGTCCGCCCTGAAAATATACCGCATACGGAGGCTTGATCGGTCCGTCCGCACTCAGTTCAATAGATGAACCCTGTACGAATGCACCTGCTGCCATGATCACATCGCTGTCATATCCCGGCATCGCCCAGGGTTCAGGATCCACATAGCTGTCGATCGGCGCTGCTGCCTGGATGCCTTTACAAAAAGCAATTACTTTTTCCGGTGCTCCGAAGGTGACTGCCTGAATGATATCGTGGCGGCTCTCCGTACTGTTCGGAACTACTGCAAAGCCAAGACGTTCATACACGTTGGCTGCAAAAATCGCACCTTTCAGAGCCGCTGCCGTAACTGTTGGTGCAAGGAAAAATCCCTGATAGAAAGACTGATTTACGCCCAGTGTTGCCCCTACTTCTTTTCCAAGTCCCGGAGAAGTCAGGCGGTAAGCTGCGTTGTCTACATATTCTTTCTTTCCTGCAATATAACCACCGATCGGAGCCAGTCCGCCACCTGGATTCTTGATCAGAGAACCTACTATCAGATCTGCTCCCACATCTGTAGGCTCGATCGTTTCTACAAACTCACCATAACAGTTATCCACCATGCAGATCACATCCTGTTTGATCTCTTTTATAAAATCAATCAGCTGTCCGATCCTTGCTACAGAAAGTGTAGGTCTGGTCTGGTACCCCTTGGAACGCTGGATAGTTACCAGTTTTGTTTTCTCATTGATCGCTTTTCTGATATTTTCAAAATCAAAAGAACCATCTTCCAGCAGATCCACCTGTCGATAGGAAACCCCGTATTCCGCCAGAGAACCGTTTGATGGCCGAATACCGATCACTTCTTCCAAAGTATCATATGGCTTTCCTACCGGAGAGAGAAGTTCATCTCCCGGACGCAGGTTACCTGCCAGTGCAACAGCAAGCGCATGGGTTCCGCAGGCAATCTGTGGACGTACCAGCGCGGATTCTGTATGGAAGGTAGCCGCGTAAATCTCCTCGAGAGTATCTCTTCCCACATCGTTATATCCGTAACCGCTGGAAGCATACAGGCAGGCTTCACTGGCACGACACTGCTGCATGGCATGAACCACCTTCAACTGATTATACTCTGCCACACGATCGATCTCCTCAAATCGTTGTTTCAGACTCTCAGCAATTTCCTGTCCGAAAGAATAGACTTTCCCATCAATTCCCATTTCTTTGTACATTTCTTTTGTTATTGCCGTATCCATAATTTTCTGTTTTTCCTTTCATGCATATCTTATAATTTATTTGAAATTTCCACGCTCACATGATTATTTTTTTCTCTCTTAATGAAGCAAGCATGGCATCCAGAATCACCTGTGCATCATACCCAAAATCCTGCTTGTCAAACCATTCCACCTGACGTTCTCTCTTAAACCAGGTGATCTGCCGCTTGGCAAAATGTCTGGTATCCCGTTTTAATACATAAATCGCTTCTTCCAGCGACCAGGTACCATCCAGATAAGAAAGAATTTCTTTATATCCCAGTCCCTGCATGGACACCATTCCTTTATGATAGCCCATTTTTTTCAGTGTTTTCACTTCATCGATCAGTCCATCGGCAAGCATCTGGTCAATTCTGGCATCGATTCGTTCATACAGACGGGTTCTTTCATCATTTAACACAAAATACGCCAGATTATATGGGGACTCTTTCTGGCGCTGCTCCTCATTATGCTGAGAAATCGGCTTTCCTGTCTGCCGATAATATTCCAGTGCACGGATCACACGTTTTACATTGTTTGCATGAATCGCCGTCGCAGATGCAGGATCCACAGCAGCAAGCATCTCATGAAGCACCTGCGCTCCCTCAGTCTTTGCTTTTTCTTCCAGCATCTGCCGATAAGTCGTATCCTCTCCATGCACAGTGAAATCAATATCTCCGGTTACTGCCTGGATATAGAATCCGGTACCGCCCACCAGTACAGGAATCCGCCCGCGGTCATAGATTCCTTTCATGGCTTCTTTTGCCATCTGTTGAAACCGTACCACATTAAATTCTTCATCCGGCTCCAGACAGTCCACCAGATGATGGGGGACTCCCTGCATCTCCTCCGGCCGGATCTTTGCGGAACCGATATCCATATGACGATAGACCTGCATGGAATCTGCGGAGATAATTTCCCCGTTCACCGCTTTTGCCAGTGCAATGGAAAGGCTTGTTTTTCCTACTGCTGTAGGACCTGTTAATATAATCAAAGGTTTCTTCACTCTGTTCACCTACACAATCCGCTTAAATTTCTTTTCCAGTTCGTATTTGGTCATGGAAATAATGGTCGGTCGGCCATGGGGACAGTTATATGGATTCTCCAACTGTAACAGTTCATCGATCAGTGCTTCTGTCTCCCGAAGCGATAACTTCTGATTTCCCTTCACCGCTGCCTTACATGCCATGGTCGCCATCCGATCCGAAAGGACATCCAGCGTTTTTGAGGATGGATCCTCCTCCAGATGATCCAGTACTTCAATAAAAAATCCCTGTTCTGTCATTCCGAACAGATTCTGCGGCACTGCCCGGATACTGTATTCCCTTCCTCCAAAGGATTCAATCTCAAACCCAAGGGTTTTAAAAATATTCTGATACTTTTTCATTTTCCTCCTGTTCTTCCAGATTCAGAGAAATGATGATCGGCGGGCTGACGATCTGTGAACTTACATTCCGTTCTTTCATCTCTTTTACGATTCGTTCATACAACACTTTTTCGTGTGCCGCATGCTGGTCATGATATACAATTTATCTTCCATCTGTACCAGCCAGTA
>ENA-OPZZ01001154-OPZZ01001154.1-human-gut-metagenome-genome-assembly--contig:-NODE-1154-length-17578-cov-4.042290_pt1 | contig 17578 bp, 15 predicted proteins | sample MGYA00242487_ERZ504511 | MGnify/ENA primary metagenome ERZ504511 (study PRJEB26092, sample SAMD00036241) | human gut metagenome | host: Homo sapiens | study: EMG produced TPA metagenomics assembly of... | reverse complement strand
AGTGCCACCAGCAGTCCGACCGTTGAAGTTGCTATGGAACTGGCCAAAGAGGCTTACAATCCCCGCCTGACATTGGAACACTGGATTGAACAAGGAGCCTTTGCTCCTTCAATAGCTATGTCCGGAGTAAAATCAATCGATGATATTAAAGAGAAAAAGAGCACTGCACTTGCAAATTCTTCTTCTTTTTCTGCTGCTAAATTATTAACCCAACCGGAAGTAACTGTAACCAATGGACGTATTCAGATGGACGGAGCTCTATTGGTTGGAGGTAGTCATACCACCCCTTGGTGGAACGGAAAGCTCAAAACCAATTATCTGAAAAAGGCAAGTCCGGCCATCACCCGCTTTGTGCCGGGACGAGAGGGATTGGGATTAACCGACCGCATTGATTCTGTAGTCGACTTTATGAAACAGAAAAACATTCTTGTTTTCGATCAGAATTACGGTCTTTGGTATGATCGTCGCCGGGATGACCACGAACGGGTTCGCCGTCGGGATGGTGATGTATGGGGACCTTTCTATGAACAGCCATTCGGTCGTAGCGGTCAGGGAACAGCATGGGAAGGATTGAGCAAATATGATTTGAAACGCCCTAATGCATGGTACTGGAGCCGCTTAAAAGAATTTGCAGAAAAAGGAAATAAGGACGGACTGCTGTTGTTCCATGAAAACTATTTCCAGCACAATATATTGGAAGCCGGTGCGCATTGGGTAGATTCTCCATGGAGAAGCAGCAATAACATCAATCAGACCGGATTTCCTGAACCTGCTCCATTTGCCGGAGACAAACGAATCTTTGTGGCGGATATGTTCTATGATATCAGTCATCCTGTCCGTCGTGAACTGCACAGACAATATATCCGCCAATGCCTGAATAACTTCGCGGACAATTCGAATGTTATTCAGTTGACAAGTGCCGAATTTACAGGCCCGTTGCACTTCGTACAATTTTGGTTGGACGTGATAGCTGAATGGGAAACTGAAACCGGGAAGAAAGCGAAAGTGGCATTGAGTACAACGAAAGACGTACAGGATGCAATCCTTGCAGATCCTAAACGCGCTGCCGTAGTAGATATTATTGATATCCGGTACTGGCATTATAAAACAGATGGAATCTTTGCGCCAGAAGGCGGAAAAAATATGGCGCCACGTCAGCACATGCGTAAGATGAAAGTGGGAAAGGTGACTTTCACAGAAGCATATAAAGCTGTCAATGAGTATCGTCAGAAATTTCCTCAAAAGGCAGTGACATTCTACGCACAGAATTATCCGGCTATGGGATGGGCTGTATTCATGGCAGGAGGTTCATGTCCTGTAATTCCGTGCACAGATAAAGCGTTCCTGAAGGATGCAGCAGCCATGGAAGTGGAAGAAACAAATACGGATGAGTACAAGAAAATGGTAAAATCTGATATTGGAAGTATCATTTATTCCAAGTCCGGAACAGAAATTCCTGTTCAATTATCGTCCGGAAAGTATGTATTAAAGTACATTCATCCTGCTTCCGGAAAGATTGAAACGATAAATAAATCACTGAAAATAAATGGTTTATACAATCTAAAGGTGCCAGATAAGAAAGAAGGTATTTATTGGTTCCATAAGTTATAAAGCAGAGAATCCCGTTGAAGACCATTCAGCGGGATTTTTGCTTTTTATTGGTAATTTCTAGTAAAAGAGTGTTATAAAACATGATACTTGTTTTTTCAATCCACAAACCAGATTTTACCTAACGTTGCGGTCGATACTGCTTAGTTTTGCAACATCAAATCAATCGAATTAATGCTATGATGGAACAGACTAATCATTCAACCGACACTTTGCTCGCTTCTTTTCAAGCGGGAAACATGGCAGCTTTTTCACAGCTGTATAACTTGCACATCAACGTCCTTTTTAATTACGGATTGAAGTTGACCATTGATAAAGAGTTACTGAAAGATTGTATTCATGACATCTTCGTGAAACTCTATACAAAGAAAGATGAATTAGGCACCATTGATAATTTGAGATCTTATTTATTCATCTCCTTAAAGAATAAGTTGTGTGATGAACTTCGCAGACGTATGTATATGTCTGATACGGCAGTAGAAGAAGTTAGCATATCCACTCCTACAGATGTAGAAGATGATTATATGGAAGAAGAGCAACGCAAGAATGAATTTTCATTGGTTAGACGTCTGCTGGATCAATTATCTCCCGCCAACGTGAAGCGCTTACATTATATTATATAGAAGAAAAGAAATACGAGGATATTTGTGAGATTATGAATATGAACTATCAGTCTGTACGCAACCTGATGCATCGTGGATTGACAAAATTGCGTAGTCTGGCAAGTTAATTATAGTAAAAAGGTAAATGGATTGAGTACATAGACAGGATAACGCCGTCCTACTTATGTAAACGCTTAAAAAGGATGCGATATGTGCTCAAAGGTAATGGATTTTTTGACGGATGATGATTTTATCAACTATGTGCTGGGTGTAACTCCGCAATCAGCTTCCCAATGGGAAACTTATTTCAGAGAGCACCCGGAAGAGATGGTAGATGCAGAAGAAGCTAAAGCTGTATTATTGGCTCCGGCAAATGTAGACTGTGGCTTCTCAATAGTTGAAAATAACGAATTGAAAGATAGGATTATTAGTAGTATAAAAGATTTTTCGGGTATTTTGTAGATAGGTTAGTATAGTTAAGATAAAGTAGTTAGGTTAGTTAAGGCATTAAAAGATTGACGCGGCCTTTCACAGGAGGTTTAATTTTAAACACTGTGAAAGGCTGCGTTTTTTATTTGTTCTATTCAGGTTTATCGCCAGATTCCTGAATATCGAAAGCACTACTGAAACTGACTATTAATACGATACATCCGCCCAATATGCCGATAAGCATATAAGCGATACGGATATCGAACGCCTGCGAGATGGCACCGATAAGCAGGGGAGCAATCAGCGAACCTATAAAACTGATGCTTGACAGAATGGTAAGTGCAATACTGACCGGTGTTTTTGATTTGGCTCCCACGAAGCTGTACAAAGTAGGCACAATGCAGGAAATACCCAAGCCGACCAGCATGAAACCTAAAGAATTGATGATTACTTTCATAGCCATAGATTCGAAAACTCCTCCTAACAGGGCAGAAACAAAAAAGCCGATACAGATAAAGCTGCCCGCCAGTTGCAGGACTTTCTTCTTTCCCCAAAGCTGATAAGCATAGTTAGTCAAGAAACGGCCCGTTGCCATCATAATCATAAATACAAGAAAACCGATTTGCAATGATTTAGGTACATGAACCACTGATTCGAAATAAACGGCACTCCAGTCGAACATCGCACTTTCTACAATCAGTGCGAACAGTCCGACAAGTCCTAACTGCAAAAGCAACATTTCTGGTTTTTGAAATAACAGGCGAAAACCATTGGGAGCTTTGGCTGTATTTCTTTCCTGCGTCTTTGTATCAGAAACTTCCGTTTCCTGCGGTGCGCTCTCCTGCAAATATTTCCGCCCGGAAAGTGCAATTATAAGGATGATGATAAATATCAGTGTATAATGCCAGATGGGGGAGACTCCTGCCAAAATCATTACGAAGCCGATAAGTGCTCCTGCACATGCCCCCAGACTCCATCCTCCATGAAAAGTGGCCATAATGGTTTTACCATAGATACGTTCCACCTCAATGCCTTGTGTATTGAATGATATATCGCACAAATTCCAGCACACACCGAAGCAAAAGAGCAGAAAGCCTAATAGATAGACCTCATGGGCCAGCCCAATGCAAAGCAGAGATGAAGCGTATCCCAAGATACTGACCTGTACCATGCTCCGGCTTCCTAACTTTGAAACAAGATAACCAGCCAAGGGGATCGCAACAAATTTTCCGACAGGGATCATAAATAAAATCAGTCCCCAGTAGAAAGCATAATTTGCGGCAAAAACGTCTTTGAAATCAGGGATTCGGCTGGCCCAACTTGCCATACAAAGTCCTTGAGCGAAGAAAAAAGTCAATATGGCAAAGCGTATTCTCTCTTTTGGATGCGTAAATTGGTTATTCATGCATTTTTTATTTTTAATCGCGGCAAAGGTATCTATTTTTTTTTGTACTTTTGCGCCCGATTTAAAAATATCATATTCATGAAGACAGGCGAATCTTTATTATCCATAGGTAAATTTATTGCAGAATATTCAGCCCATTTAATGGGAGCCGGAGTACACACCTCGCGGGTAGTACGTAACACAAAGCGTATTGGAGAGGCTTTCGGACTAGATGTCAAATTAAGCGTATTTCATAGAAACATCATTCTGACTATTATAGACAAAGAAACAAACGAGGCTTGTAACGAGGTTATAGACATTCCTGCACACCCGATCAGTTTTGAACATAATTCAGAGTTAAGCGCATTAAGCTGGGAAGCAGTAGACAATCATTTGTCATTGGAAGAACTGAAAGACAAATACAAGAAGATTATTTCTGCTCCGCGGATACATCCGCTTTTCGTTTTACTACTGGTAGGATTTGCCAATGCGTCTTTCTGCAAATTGTTCGGCGGTGATTTAATTTCGATGGGAATTGTGTTCTCGGCTACCATTACAGGATTCTACCTGAAACAACAAATGCAGGCGAAAAAGATCAATCATTATGTTGTATTTATAGTCTCGGCTTTTGTTGCTTCCCTGTGTGCTTCCACCGCGCTGATTTTCGACACAACTTCGGAGATTGCCATGGCAACCAGCGTGCTTTATCTTGTGCCTGGGGTGCCTTTGATTAATGGCGTGATTGATGTGGTAGAGGGATATGTATTAACAGGATTTGCCCGTCTGACAGAGGCTTCTTTGTTGATTGTCAGCATCGCTATCGGACTTTCCTTCACATTATTAATGGTAAAAAACAGTTTAATTTGATATGATAGCACTTGACATTCTTACGGATGGATTTTTTGCAGCAATAGCAGGTATAGGATTTGGTGCGATTTCCGATCCTCCTTTGCGTGCATTCAAAATGATTGCCATACTGGCAGCACTGGGACACGCCTGTCGTTTTTGTTTGATGACCTATTTAGGCGTGGATATTGCCACAGGTTCGTTGTTTGCCGGATTAGTCATCGGCTTCGGTAGTTTGTGGTTAGGGAAAAAAGTATATTGCCCGATGACGGTATTGTACATTCCGGCGTTGCTTCCTATGATTCCGGGAAAGTTTGCATACAACATGGTATTTTCACTTATCATGTGTCTGCAAAATGTGAATGATCCAGATAAGCTGGACAAGTTCATGTCGATGTTCTTCTCTAATACTCTGATAGCAAGCACAGTGATTTTCATGTTGGCGGTAGGAGCTACGTTCCCGATGTTCCTGTTCCCACATAGAGCCTTTTCATTAACAAGACACTAAAACGAACTTTTATGGAGATTTTTTGGAGAACAATTGCATATTATAATTCAGCTACCTGGCTATTACAGATAGTTATTATTCTGATTGGTATTGCATTGACCGGATTGCTTATCGGCCGACCACGTCCGTGGGTGAAAATGGCGATGAAGTTCTATATGATAGGCCTGTATACGTGGATTTCTCTGGTCTACTATTATATCTATTGTGAAGAGCGTAGCTATAATGGAGTAATGGCTATGTTTTGGGGGGTGATGGCTATCATTTGGATATGGGATGCGATTACGGGATATACTACCTTCGAACGTACCCACAAATATGATTTGCTGTCTTATGTGCTGTTAGCAATGCCTTTTATATATCCTTTGGTTTCATTGGCACGCGGACTTTCATTCCCGGAAATGACATCTCCGGTCATGCCTTGTTCGGTAGTGGTGTTTACCATCGGATTGTTATTGCTGTTTGCGCAAAAGGTCAATATGTTTTTGGTATTGTTCCTTTGCCACTGGTCGCTGATCGGATTATCCAAAACTTATTTCTTTCAGATTCCGGAAGATTTCTTATTGGCAAGTGCTACGATCCCCGGCTTGTATCTTTTCTTTAGGGAGTATTTCCTGAATAATCTGCATGCCGACACCAAGCCGAAAGCAAAATATATCAATTGGCTGTTGATAAGCGTTTGCGTCGGACTGGCCGTGTTGCTGACTACTACCATGTTTTTGGAATTAGTTCCGAAAGGTTAATCCGGAAACATATAAAATATTCAAATCAAAAAAAGAGGCCGTTCAAAAAAGCCTTGATCTTATAAAATCGTCCTTACTACAACCTATCGTAGTAAGGACGATTTTTCTTTTAGGAACTTTGAGAACAGTTTCTTTTATATATCGTATCGTTTACTTAATTGCGTAGAATATCCGTAAGGCATATTGCATCACTGCATCAGGCAACCATTTTTTACTCTTCGCAAACAATACCTGTATCCAGGGACCTACTTTCGTCCGAAAAGGAGGATTGGTACGTTCCACTATCTTACAGATGGCAGCACCCAACCTCCGCGGATGGCATCCATTACGTTCTTCTTTTTCTATAATCTCTAATGATTTCAGAAAACTTTCTCCATAATCGGCATCTAGTCTTGTCTGTTCGGAGATATTCCGGTTATCAGTAAATCCGGTGTTGAAATCTCCCGGTTCTACTACACAAACCTTTATATGGAACGGATGAACCTCTAAAGCCAATGCTTCGCTATATCCCTCCACAGCAAATTTCGAAGCAGAATAAAATCCCTGGTAGGGGATTCCCATTACACCACCGATAGAGCTGATATTGATAATCTTGCCCTTTCGCGCCTTTCTCATAGATGATAAAACAGCTTTACACGTATTCACTACACCGAAGAAGTTTGTATTCATTTGTATATTCACTTCTTCTTCAGTGGCAAGTTCCAATGCGCCACCAATACCTATTCCGGCATTATTAATCAATACATCAATCCGTCCTTGCTCCAATAGAATCCGCTCTACGGCCTGACAAACGGAAAAGGAATTGGTAACATCGACAACAAGCATCTTTACTTGATTCATGTCTTCGGAAGGTTTCCGGCTTGTTCCATAAACGATGTGCCCTTGTTCCGATAACATTTGAGCGGTAATCTTGCCGAATCCGGAAGATGCTCCGGTGATAAGTATGACTTGTGGTTGCATATTTCTTGTATTTCCAGCAAATATAAAGAGAATATCCGAATGTTTAGTTTCATAACATGCAATTCCTATATAGAAGCAATAAAAAAGTGGAGGCATGCGCTGGTTAAAAGTAATTAAAATCAATTCAGATAAAGAGTGTATGATTGCAATATTCTCTTTTTTATTATTTCTTTTGTATATGTTTAAATCTAATAAATGCACAAACTAAAATTTTAGATGATGAAGAAATGTATTTTTACACTCTGTTTGATTATAGTTTCAGGATTTCTTTCAGCTCAATCTGTAGATCGTAAAATCCCCCTTAAAAAGGGAAAGAGTAGGCATTTGCATGCTAATCTCATCTTGCAAAATAAACTTCCAGTGAGGGGAATGATAGAATCCGGTGTCCCTATCTTGGTTATGGATAGCACCTTTGTATTTAATCATTTAGACGATTTAAACATTTCATTGGTTGAATCAAAAGCAACTTTGAATTTAGCGGGAAACAAGTATAAATGTACACATATAACCAATGATACAATTTTTGTAAATGGTCTATTTTATAAAGGCAAAACTGTCATTGCTAATATAGCTTCTAAAAAGATAGATATTATGTATCCCATTCATCTTTTTGGAGATCTAAACGATGCTAATAGCAAGATTATGGAACTAAATATTTCATCTAAATACATGATGCCACTAACCCGACAAGAATTGGAACTGAAAAAAAGTAAATATAAGAAATACCCAATGAGGAATGATGGATATGGAAATATGTATGCAATCAATTCTGAATTAAAAGTAGCTTCCAATTCTAAATATTATTACTCTCTCAAGGGAGATTTTCTATTAGACCTAGGAAACGCTTCATTTCTATTTCTCCTGGAACAACACCCTGCCTATAAAGAATTTATCGATAATTCTAATATAGAACTTCGGCAAGGAAACGATAGTAAGGGAAGAAAGATGCCAGTGAAGGCATTTCTAGCAAAAAAATGCTATATGGCTGATGTGCCTTTTTATGATGTAACTATAGCAATAACCCCACAACTTCCCAAGTTTACTACAGTGGGGGTTTTAGGATTGAAGTTTTTTGAAGAATTTAATGTAATATTTGATTTTGGCGAAAAGATTCTCTACCTGAAATAAAATGGAGAGAAAGTCAGTATATATGATAGTAGCATGAGTATGATACTATCATATATACACTATAAAAATTAGTAATCAATATGATTATTTCTCTAAAATAGCAGTCATTTTCTCCCGCCAATCTTCACCATTCTTCGGCTGGAACGTTTCAAATCCCAGTTCTTTGCCGATTTGGATATTAGAGGCGCCGTCATCTACAAATAAAGTTTCAGAAGGAATAATATTGCAATCGTTCACCATATAATCGAATATTTCCGGTGCAGGTTTCGTGTGACCGACTTGATAAGATAAATATAGTTTGTCACAATAATCATTCAACGGCTTTTTCTTCGATGAGAAATCGGGGCTGCATGCCCACGACATAACAAAAGGATTGGTATTACTTAAAATATACACATGATAGGACTTTCTCAATTCCAATATATAATCGAGTTTATTTAGATTCACTTCATTGAAAAAGCCCAGCCATGCCTGTTTGGTTTCCTCCATCGTCAATGGACGGCCACATAAATCCCCCAGTTGTTTCCGAAACTCATCCGCACTTAGCTTTCCTTCTTCCAGTTCTTGAAAGATGCCGGTCTGGTGATATTTATCCAGCCGGGTATCAGCATCTGCCAGTCCCAGTTTGATAAATGCCTGAACCGCTTTGTCACGATCAATATCAACAATCACTCCTCCAAAATCAAATACAATGTTTTTAATCATGATATATAATTTTCTTGTTTGCTACAAATTTAGATATAAATCTCAATTTATATGCCAGTTGAATAAAGAAAAGCTTTTTCTTTAGAGGAAAGTCACAAATTGTCTTCCGTTTGATTACTACATCCTAAAATTCCATGATTCAACTATTTTATTAATACAATTAAGTGTTTTTATTTTTATTATCAGTCCGTCCTCCTGTATTTATAACTATATCTTATGCAATATCTAAGTTTTCTATATCTTTTCGTTTTTTGCTTTGTGTTACTAGATAAACTCCGACAAACACCAATGCCGCTGACAGCAGTTTTTGCATCGAAAACGTATCTTGTCCGACGGCGACTGCAATTGCGGAAGCAATGATGGGCTGTACGTAATTGTACATGCTGACCGTGGTGGGACGAATCTGTTTCAATGCCATTGGAATAAGCATGAACGAAACGAACGTAGCTCCGAACAACAGGTAAAGGAGCGCGTATAGTTGTGACACGTTAAAAGTTTCTCTATGGAACATGGGAACGTACTGCATGTATTGGAGGCAGAACGGAGCTAATGCCAATGTTGAGAATAGGAACATCCATTTCATCATTATAACGGATGAATACCGTCGGGACAAAGGTTTAGACAAGACCAAATAAACGGAATACATCAATTGATTCAGTAGCATCAGCATATCTCCCCACAAGCTATTAGTTCCACTAGTCGTTTGCGTAGAATTGAACACTAGTAGCAGCCCACCGCTCACACCCAAAAATACGCCTAATGATTTCTTTGCGGTAATCGGTTCTTTAAGCACGAGGGCAGCCAGTAGCAATACGAAAATAGGTACTGCTGTGGCGATAATAGAAGCATTGACAGGCGAAGAATTTTTCAACCCGATGACAAACAACCATTGGTTGATCCCCACTCCACAAAGAGCGCAGACGAAAAGTAGGCATAAATCTTTCGGCAGGACTTTTTCTTTCGGCATGAAAAAGGATACCAACCAAAACATCATGCAGGCGAAAATCGCCCGCATAATGGTGATTGCTTCCGGTGGCACGTCTGCTGTCAACAAATATTTGAATACTGGCATACTGGCACCGAACAGAATGTTAGCCAACATTATCAGAATATGTCCTTTCATTCTCTCATGTTACCAAATGTTCATGTGTATTCTGTCTTCGATGTTGATCTCCTTTTGTTTGGGAAGAAAAGCGTTTTCAGCGGGATAGCCCATTGTAAGCAGACAAGTAAACTCGTAGCCTTCGGGAGCCCCTACGATTTCCTTTATTTTCTCGGCTTCGTCGCTCACCGGAATATGGAACACAGTTCCTAACCCCTCATTGGTGGCGGCAAGCAGCATATTTTCCAATGCGCACCATGCCGAGGCAAAGTAGTTAAGTGAACTTTGCTCTACAGGTTTAAGCAGGGGGCTTTGCTTCTGGCGAAAGAACGGAAGGATGAGCAGTCCGCTCTGCATAAGCATCTTCTGCTGTTTAGGCAACGCATCGGCAAACATCGCCATCTTGTCCTCGTCGTCCGTGTCATCCACTTCAAAAACGAGTTCCTTGAAGGCTTCCATGTTCTTTACGAGCGGGGTGATTACTTTGGCAATGTTTTCACGGTCACGCACCACGATGAACTCAAGCTGGCGCAGGTGGTCATTGGTTGGGGCCTTAAATGCCGCACCGATAATTCTTTTGACAATCTCGTCGCTTACTTCGCGGTCAGAGAAATCGCGGTATGTACGGCGTTTCTCCAATACTTCGTATAATTCCATAACAATACATTTTAAGTTATACTTTCTGTTTTCTGTTGCAAAGTTACGCCGTTTTATTGTTGCTTATTTGTGTTATTATTTTATATATTTGTCGCATATTTGTAATCAAATAAATTAAATCATTCTATAATGGAAGATACTGCCATACCCTACGAGCTGCCTGAAGTGGAAAATCATTCGTTTTTCTTCATCGACCAACGGGTGAAAACAAACATTGAAGCCAAACTGCATCGACATGATGCGTGGGAATTATATTGCGTTGTCCACGGGCAGGGCAACCGGATGGCAGGTGATACGTTACAGCCTTTTGTAGCGGGCGATGTGGTTTTGATTCCGCCGTCCATGCTTCATCGTTGGGAGTATGCGCCCAATTCCGCTGATACGGATGGCTGCGTTCGCTACTTGATGGTGGCTTTCAGTCATTCGTTGGTGGAGCGGTGTATGGAGGTGTTTCCTGAATTGCGGAATAGATTGGTCGGAGTGATATTTCCGACCGATGCGTTGAAATTTGGACCGGAAAGTTCACGCACTATTCGCAAAATATTGGCTGAAATGAACGATATGGACGAATTGGGACGCTTGAGTGCGATGTTCCGTCTGCTACCTGTCATCTTTAGCTCGTCGGATTACACGTTTGCAGGAAAACCGATGCGTATCGAGCGGGATGTACGGCGGATGCAGCAGATCTGCGCCTATGTCATGGCACATTACGTCCATTCCATAGCCTTGGATGATATTGCAGCCGAAGTAGGGATGAACCGTTCGGCATTCTGCTCTTACTTCAAACAAAGAAAAGGTATGACCTTTTCGCAGTTCGTTACCCAATACCGTTTGAACACGGCCTGCGAACTGCTAAAGCATTCGCAAAAGGGAGTGTCGGAGATTTGTTATACGGTAGGATTCAACGATCTGCCTCATTTCGTGCGGGTGTTCACGAATGCAATGGGAATGTCACCGTCTAAATACCGGAAACAACTCAAGGCTGCGAATAATTAATAGTTGGAGTTCTTCTTGCTTGGTGTGTTCTATGAAAGATAAGAATAGTGCTTGCACTATTTGTACGTATAAATCGGAGACCCCGACTTAATATTTGTCACTATGTTTTTTGTATGCCTATGGGGAACAAATGCCGATTATTTTTTATATTTGCAAATCCAATCAATCCTTTGCAAAGACAAAAATAGAGTTATGAATAATCTTCGAATTTTATTGTATATGATGCTCCTTTCACTAGCTGCCTGTCATCCGGAAGGGACGAGCGTGAAGCAAGGGCTGGACAAGGCTGCGCAACTGATGGAGCAGGACCCTGATACAGCATCCATTATTCTTGAGACTATTCAGTCAAGCCAAATGAATGAGGCTCAACTGGCAGAGTATAATTTATTGTGTACCCAGCTCAACGAGGATAAAAACATTCCTCATTCCTCTGATAAGCAGATTAGGCAGGCGGCATCTTATTATGAGAAACACGGTGATGAATATCAAAAATCTAAAGTATATTATTATCTTGCCTGTGTAGAAAGTGATCTGGAACAGAAAGAGGAGGCAGAAATCCACTTTAAGGAGGCAATCAAACTTGCCAAAGAAACAGAGGAATACGATCATCTGGCAAAAATCTGCAAACGATGTAGTCTTTATTATCAGAAATATGGTAACTTTGATGAAGCACTGGAAATGGAGAGAAAGGCATACGCCAGTCAGTTGATGTTGAATGACGGTAAAAGCGATTCTTCAGTAATTCTTTCTTCTGCTTTAGGAATGTTTGGTGTGATGTCTTTGTTACTTGGGCTACTCTGGAAGAAAAATCGGCACGCACTTTCCCAATTGGATCTTTTCAAAGAAGAAATACTGAAAAAAGATGTTGAATCGGATAAGCTGATTTTGCAATGTAACCATCTCGAAGAGAAGTATCAGTCTCTTCAACTACATATCTATGAAAGTTCCCCCGTTGTCTCAAAAGTACGACAGTTTAAAGAACGGAATGTTTTGTCTTCTAAAATCCCTTCTTTCTCCGAGAAAGACTGGACAGAGTTACTGCGACTTCAGGAAAACGTCTATGGACTTGTATCTAAATTGAAAGAAATAGGTCCGAAGCTCACAGAAGAGGATTTAAGGGTATGTGCTTTTCTACGGGAAGGAGTTCAACCGGCTTATTTTGCTGATTTAATGAAACTTACTACCGAAACGCTGACACGAAGAATTTCCAGAATAAAAACGGAGAAACTGATGCTGGTAAATTCGAAAGAATCATTGGAAGATATTGTGAAATCATTGGGGGATCTTTCATTTTGTGCAAGAAATTAATTATTATCTGGTAATGATTCATTATCTCCTTACTACATTTAAGGCTTTTCGTTGCAGAGATTAATGGTTTTTGGTACAGAAATTAGTAATCTTTTATGCAGTCGGGTAGTTGTCCCGTTATAACGGGACGATGAGCATCCTATAGGGTGACAAATGTCACTTTATAAGGTGATATTTGTCATTCTGTAATATGATTATCTGTCTTTAGAAGAATGAAAGTCATTAAAGATACGAAATTAAATAGCAAAAAACAAGAGTGGCACTTGTTTTTCCTAATATCCCAATAGTTTTTTCATATTTGATACATTGTCATTTTTATGCCATTTACTTTACTATGCCATTATTAATTTGTACCTAATTTATCCTCTGTCTGTTTTTGTCTATCTCTTCACTTTTATTATTATTGATTATCAACATATTATCATTGACGACCGTCCGTATCCGTCCGGTAAAAAATGCCTGTTTTAGCAGTATGTCCTGTAACTTTGCAAATAAAAAAGTACAGAACAATGAGCAACTTATTATTTAAAAGATGGAATGATTTCGGTGGGTGGCTGGTCTTTCTGATAGCAGCATTTGTGTATGGGATGACCATCGAACCAACCGCAAGTTTCTGGGATTGTCCCGAATTTATTTCTTGTGCTGAAAAATTACAGGTAGGGCATCCGCCGGGAGCACCTTTCTATATGCTTGTCGGCAACCTGTTTACCCAGTTTGCTTCCGATGCTTCGCAAGTGTCGGGAATGGTCAACTTTTTAAATGCACTATTGAGTGCCGGTTGTATCTTGTTTCTTTTCTGGAGTATTACCCGATTAGTGAGAGCCTTGCTTGTGGGCGATGAACGGAAATTATCTGTTATGGATGTTATTATCATTCTGGGAGCAGGTTTTGTGGGAGCTTTAGCTTATACTTTCAGTGATACATTCTGGTTTAGTGCGGTAGAGGGGGAGGTATATGCCTTCTCTTCTTTCCTCACAGCCTTGGTATTTTGGATGATTCTTCGCTGGCAGGATGAAGCTGATTCTGTGTCCGGTGACCGCTGGATTATCCTGATAGCCTATATTATAGGGCTTTCAATCGGAGTGCATTTGCTTAATCTGCTTTGTATTCCTGCCATTGTATTAGTGTTCTATTACCAAAAATATCAGACTCTATCACTCAAGGGAGTTATCGGGGCCATTGCATTATCCGGTATTCTTATTGTATTGATTCTTTTTGTTTATATACCCGGAATGGCTGATGTAGGAGGATGGTTCGAATTATTCTTTGTCAATGTGATGGGATTACCCTTCCAGTCAGGATTGATCGTCTTTCTGGGTTTGGTCCTGTTTTTACTGATAGGAGCCATTTATCGGTTCAGAAAACGCATCGTGAATACCGGTTTGTGGTGTTTACTCATGCTCACCATAGGATATACCACCTATGCGGTCATACTCATTCGTGCCAATGCTAATACACCGCTCAATGAGAATGCACCGGATACTATTTTCACACTCAAAAGCTACCTGAATCGCGAACAGTATGAAAGTGCTCCTTTACTTTATGGGAGAACCTATGCGTCCGAACCGGAGTATGTGCCCGAAGGAGATTATTACAAGGTAAAAATGAAAACGGGTGGTGCTGTCTACAGACCGAATAGGGAAGAAGGGAAATATAAAGTGATTCGAAATAAAGAGGAAGTATGCTATACTCAAAATATGCTGTTTTCACGAATGTGGAATGATCGCATGGCTTCCTCCTACAAAAGCTGGTCGGAAGGAACGGACGGAGCTCCCACGCAAAAAGAGAATCTTACCTACTTCTTCGCTTATCAGCTCAATTATATGTATTGGCGCTATTTTCTCTGGAATTTTGTCGGGCGTCAAAATGATATCCAGGGACATGGCGAACCGGAGCATGGAAACTGGATCACGGGTATTCCTCTGTTAGATAATCTAAGGCTTGGTGATCAGGAACTTTTACCCGAATCTCTGCGTCAGAATAAAGGGCATAACGTATTTTACGCTTTGCCGCTATTATTGGGATTAATCGGGATTTACTGGCAATGGATGCGGGGAAAGAAGGGGATGCAACAGTTTAGCGTCGTGTTTTTCCTTTTCTTCATGACAGGTCTGGCTATTGTGCTATATTTGAACCAGACTCCCGGTCAGCCCCGTGAACGGGATTATGCATACGCAGGTTCATTCTATGCTTTTGCTATTTGGATAGGAATGGGAGCTGCCGGATTGTGTGACGCACTTCGAAAAAAGAAGTCGTCAGTACTTCAAGTCGGCCTGTTAATGTTTCTCTGCCTGCTGATTCCGGTTCAGATGGCTAGTCAGACGTGGGATGATCATGACCGGAGCAATCGTTTCACCTGCCGTGATTTTGGAGCCAATTATCTGATGACACTCCCCGACAAAGGAAATCCTATCATTTTCAGTAACGGAGATAATGATACTTTTCCCTTGTGGTATAATCAGGACACGGAAGGAGTACGCAGAGATGCCCGCATCTGCAATTTGAGTTATGCGCAAACAGATTGGTATATTTATCAGCAGCAATGCCCGTTGTATGATGCACCCGGATTACCCATTACCTGGAGTAAAGATCAATATCAGGAAGGAAAAAACGAATACGTAGCCATCCGACCGGAACTGAAAAAACAGATAGAAGAGCTTTATCAGAAACATCCGGAAGAAGCCCGTGATAGTTTCGGCAATGATCCGTTTGAGGTAAAAAACATCTTGAAGTACTGGGCATTATCGGAGAAACAGGACTTCCACGTAATCCCTACCGATACGATCAGTATCAGCATTGATAAAGATGCAGTGCTTCGATCAGGCATAATGCTTCCCGACTCCATCCGTCATCTGAAAGGTAAAGAACTAAAAAATGCGATACCGGATAAGATCTATATTTCTCTGAAAGATATGCGTATTCTAACCAAGGTAGATATGCTGATGCTGGAAATGCTTGCCAACTGCAATTGGGAACGCCCATTGTACATGGCAATATCCGTCGGTGAGGTCAGCAAGCTGAAGTTTGATCATTATTTCGTTCAGGAAGGATTAGCTTTCCGTTTCACGCCTTTTGATTATAAAAAATTGGGGAAATGTCAAAGGAGATAATAACTATGCGATAGATGTAGAGAGATTGTATGAAAATGTAATGAACAGATATAAGTATGGCGGACTGGACACTCCCGGACTCTATCTGGATGAAACCACCCTGCGAACCTGCTATTATCATCGAAGGCTTTTCGCCCAACTGGCAAAGGAACTGATCAGGCAGGGCGACAATACCCGAGCAAGGAAAGTACTTGCCTATGCAGAACAAGCTGTTCCGGCGTACAATGTCCCCGAGATCTATGAAAGCGGGTCATTCGACATAGCCAAAGCCTATGCTGCCCTAGGAGAAAAGACGAAAGCAATGCCTCTGTTAAAGAACCTGACAGCCGAATCGGAAGATTACATCAACTGGGCATTCTCATTAGGAGACAACAGGATCAATATGGTTCAGAGAGATTGCCTGTATAAGTTCTGGCAATGGAATCAGTATAATGAACTTGTAAAAGAGATTGATGAAGAGGAATACAGGCTAAGTAATCAGCGCTTTGAGGAGAAATATGCTTTATTCTCTCAAATCGTGGGACTTAGAAACTAAAATCCGGAAATATAAACTTGAAAACAATAAAACTATCAGAAGTATGAGAAATGCATTGAGTAAAATAAATTATATTATTCTATCGATTGGTTCGATATTGATTATCACAGGATATGTATTAATGAGCGGCGAGGGGAGTACCCCTGCCGCATATAATCCTGATATCTTCAGCAGACTTCGTATATGTTTTGCACCCATTATTTGTTTACTCGGTTATTTGCTGAATGTGGTTGGCATTATTTATATTACAAAAAAGAATAATTAGCAGGGATACATCTTAAATATTTTCAAAAGAATGCGTTTTTAAGCCAAATAATTACTTCTTTTGTCCTCACTAATAAAAATGAAAGTCGGACAACATGAGTAATAACATTGACATAAAAACGCTTGAAGCCTTCCAGGATGGAAATCACAAGGCTTTTGAAACAGTTTTTATAGCCTATTACAATAAAACAAAGGCTTTCATCGACGGATATATAAAATCGGAATCGGATGCCGAAGAATTGACAGAAGACCTTTTTGTCAACCTTTGGATCAATCATGATTCAATTGATGCATCCAAGTCTTTTAGTTCTTATCTGCATACAATTGCCCGTAATTCGGCCATAAATTTCTTGAAACATAAGTATGTACATGACACTTATCTAAATAGTAGTCAGGAGATCGAATATAGTTCTACCTCCGAAGAAGATCTTATTGCTAAAGAGTTAGGCTTATTAATAGATGACATTGTCGGAAAAATGTCGGAACAGCGGAAAATGATCTATACATTAAGCCGTCAGGAAGGGTTGAGCAATGCTGAGATAGCAATACAGCTCAACACCACTAAAAGAAATGTCGAAAGATCAGTTAAGCCTCGCATTAAAGGAGATACGGAAACGCTATCTCGTGCTTTTTATTATCTTTTTTGATAAAAACATTCCACTTTTTTACATTGAGTCTTTTGATCATCAGACTGTA
>ENA-OPZZ01001152-OPZZ01001152.1-human-gut-metagenome-genome-assembly--contig:-NODE-1152-length-17620-cov-4.031212_pt1 | contig 17620 bp, 13 predicted proteins | sample MGYA00242487_ERZ504511 | MGnify/ENA primary metagenome ERZ504511 (study PRJEB26092, sample SAMD00036241) | human gut metagenome | host: Homo sapiens | study: EMG produced TPA metagenomics assembly of... | reverse complement strand
AACACATGGAGCTGACTGTTACTAATCGGGTGAGGGCTTGACCAAGAAACGCAGGTTAAGAATTGATTCAAAGAGTTTGATTAACGATCAACAAGCATGTATGTAGTTTTTAAGGTACAAACCTTAAAATGGCCCAGTGGCTCAGTTGGTTAGAGCGCCGCCCTGTCACGGCGGAGGTCGAGAGTTCGAGTCTCTTCTGGGTCGTTACAGCTTAGCTGTAATGAATTAAATATGGGATCTTAGCTCAGCTGGGAGAGCATCTGCCTTACAAGCAGAGGGTCATAGGTTCGAGCCCTATAGGTCCCATAGATTATGGATGGATTCCCGAGTGGCCAAAGGGGGCAGACTGTAAATCTGTTGGCACCGCCTTCGAAGGTTCGAATCCTTCTCCATCCACTTAAATGCCGATGTGGCTCAATTGGCAGAGCAGCTGATTTGTAATCAGCAGGTTATCGGTTCGAGTCCGATCATCGGCTTTTAACATTTAATAACGCGGGGTGGAGCAGTCTGGAAGCTCGTCGGGCTCATAACCCGAAGGTCATAGGTTCAAATCCTGTCCCCGCTACTTATGCCCAGATAGCTCAGTTGGTAGAGCAGAGGACTGAAAATCCTCGTGTCGCTGGTTCGATTCCGGCTCTGGGCATGTTTTAATGTAAAATATGCGAATGGCTGGTTAGAAAAAGCCTGGGTATGTTTTAATGTAAATATGGGGTATTAGCTCAGTCGGTAGAGCACTTGACTTTTAATCAAGTTGTCCGGGGTTCGAATCCCCGATGCCTCACTTTTTAAGTGGATCAGATAAATTCCCATTTATTGCTCAAGGCAGTAGGTGGGAATTTTGTTTTATATCTGTGCGAGTATAGTATAAAGGAAGACGGTTACGTTGTGATTCAGCGTAACCGTCTTTTTTATATCATAGAAAATTACGTACTGACGAACGAATCAGCAGAGCCATCGAGTAGGATTTCAATGGTAGGAGTATGTCAATGCGATAAAAAAATTATTATGGACATTTTCGACAAAAAATGTTCACTTTGCGACAAATTTGACAAAGTTCAAGAGATAAAAATGTTATATAATTAGAGCATAGCTGTACAGTATTAAGACTTTATCATAAGAATGAGCAGGAAATCTGTTATGATCAGGATTACCAGGAAGACAATACAGATGGTCATAGAATAGATATTCTGGATCTGGTTTGGATTCTGCGGATTACATTTAATCTGAACATGCTTTCCGGGGGCTTTGCCGAGGCGTAAAAACTCGATTCGGTCAGCTGTGTAGTTTTGTTCCTTGTAGGTGTAAGAGTACTTCACATAGTTATGATAATTGGAACTATGAGGCTTGTTAGGATTATTTGAGCGGCTGACAGATGATATAACAGCATCTACAGGTACGTAATCATGATATTTTATGGCGGAACAGATAGTTATTGCCAGAAAAAAAACAGTTCCGATTACGCAGCAGCCCAGAATAACCGGTAAAATTTGGCGTGCTTTTGGATTTACGGTGACACTCATGATTTTTCTCCTTTCTTGGTTGATAGTCTGATAATTTACGGGGGATTAATTATAAATGATCTCGAAAATTTATAATTGATGAACATTATAGCATAGTACAGCAGAAGGGAAAAGTGCTTATGAAGAGAAAAAGTGCGTCAAAAAAATTGCTGCCGCTGATGCTGATCCTGATGTTGATCTTAGGAATCAGCATGCCAGCAAATGCAGTTGAAGTCAAAGATACTTCCCAAAATATATACAATGTTGTCCAGAACAGTGACGGAACTTATACGATCACAGTAAAATACGGAAATGCTTATAAAAATCTGGAAACCGGAAAGGTTGCACTGTTTTCTGCAAAGGAAATGGGAACAGATACAGATATTGCATTAAAAGTCCAGAATATCACAAAGGTGAAGCTGTCCGGTTCTGTTGCTGTTACGATTCCGGATGTAAGCTGTAAGCTGGATGCCGGATTTAGCTGGGGAAAGATAGAGGTAAGGCATTTTATTGCGTCAGTTACAGGAAAAGCTGATTTTGAAGGCGGACTTTATATAAGTGGCGTGAATTCAGAGCAGCAGATCAAACATGCAAGTGGAACTATGGAAACAGTCAGCGATGTACTTGAACTGGGACGAGTTCCTATAAAGCTTGGTACAACTGGTCTTTCTGCAGATTTGGTGGTTTCTCTGTTTTATGATGTGTCCGGGCAGTTTGTTGTGAAATATTCCGTTGAAGCAACTGGCGGATATGAATTCAAAGATGGAAATGGAAGATTTATCCATGATTTCAGTCAGACTTTGACACCGGTCACAATAGAAGGATCTGCGAAATGCGGTCTTCAGTTTGGACTAAATCTGACTGCATTGGAGACATGGGATCTGGCAGGAATTGATATTAAGGTAGGACCTGCGGCAAAGGCAAGCGTATCCTATACAGTTCGTGATGCCGGAAATGTGCTTTGTTCTGATGTAAGAACTTATATTTACGCAGCGGGTGAGTTGAATCCGGATACGGTGGTCGGAAAGTTCCTGAAAACGGTATGGCATTATACGTTGTCCAAGGATTTTCTGTCTGATGATGACGATAATCCACTAAAATTGAAGGTTCATTTTGAAAATGGAACACTGGTAGATAAATGTACAGTCGGAGCCGGAAGCATTGAGGGAAGCGTTTTGGATTCAAACAGTAAAGCTCCTGTAAAAAATGCCAGCGTGGAAGCATATTCCGGAACAGTCAAGGTTGAAAAAACTTTCACGAAAGAAGATGGAACTTATTCATTTAATGATCTTGATGAAGGAACCTACAAAATTGTTGTCACAGCAACCGGTTACCAGAAATATGAGAGCAGTTCCATGGAAGTATCAGCGAACCAGATCACATACGCAGAATCTTTCCTGATGGTATCCAGAGCAGAAGCCGGAGATGGTGAGCTGAGTGGAAGATTTATTCATTCCATGACCGGCGGAAATATAGAAAATGTAACTTATGAATTACGTAAGGGCTGGGATAATGTGATCGGAGAGACTGTGAAAGAAGGCGTATCAGCAGATGGAACCTATACGTTGACCGTGCCAGCCGGAAACTATACGCTGAATGCAAGCAATGAAGATTTTGTTTCTGCCCATATCAATGTTGTAGTTCAGGCAAATGCATGCAGTGAACGTGATGTAACAATGTCACCGACCAATATCAGTGCAGGAGATGAGGGACTTCTTCAGATCGTGCTTACATGGGGAGAAACTCCGCGAGATCTGGATTCTCATCTGCTGGGACCTGCTGATGAAAACGGAGATGACTACTTCCATGTATACTATAGGGATAAAAATGCATATTCAGAGGATGGAGATGTAATAGCAAATCTGGATCTGGATGATACAAGCAGCTATGGACCGGAAACAACAACCATATACAAAGGCTTCACCGGAAGAAAATATAGCTTTTATGTATACGATTATACAAACGGTGAAGATGATGCGAGTACAGAATTATCTGCTTCGTCAGCCAAAGTAACCGTTTACCGGGGTGGAAAACAGATCTACCAGGCAAATGTACCGGTTAACAGGGAAGGATACCTGTGGCATGTATTTGACTATGATGTGCAGTCAAACAAGCTTATGCCAGTCAATACCTTTGTATATGATTATGAAGTGCCGGAAGCAAATGCAATGGAAGATAATTCAGGCATTATTTCAGAAACAGAAGCCCTTGAGATCATCCGAAACAGTGAAAAGAAAGCTGAAGAAGAGAGCAGCGAGGAACTCAATATGAGTTCTGAAGAAGGAAAGACGGACGATAATACTGAGGAAGAGATATTTGATGATTCCAGTGAAGAGCCGGAGATATCAGAAAGTGGTGATACGGCTGAAGTAATTGAGTTTCCGAAGGACTCTGAAACGGAAGAAGAAAATGACGGAACAGAAATAACAGAAGAGGATAGTGAGAGTGCGGAGGAGCTGCCGGTGGAAGATATTTATGAGGGATCAGAGGAATTAGGTCTGGCAGGATAAAAATGTACTGTGATCGAGCAGATCTCACTGTTTGTGGCAGTACGCATATTCGGGCCCCATATGCCGGCACCGGAAGTAACGATGTTGTGCATAGTCCCTTTTTTCAGGTAACCGCAGGAATTTTCCCAGATCAGGCCGGTGATGATGTTCAGAGGGAACAGCTGGCCGTCATGAGTATGACCGCAGAGATCAAGATCTGCGCCTGCGGCTGCCACTTCATCCAGCTGCCCGGGCTGATGATCCATAAAAATAATCGGGAGTGTTTTGTCAAGGCAGGCTGTAAGCTCGTCAGGATCCTTACGGGTGTCGGATATTTTTCGGCAGCGTGAAGGATCCTTACGGCCTGTCAGAGAAAACCGTTTATCTATGAGGACGGTTTCGTCATCGAGAAGCCGAATGTTGGCAGATTCCAGAAAATTCCGCATTCTGGGATCATCATAATCTTTTTTTGCATTGCGGAAGGTAAAACCGGCCAGAATCGGTTCGCTGAGATCATGGTTGCCCCAGCAGGCATAAACGCCGTATCTGGATTTCAGTGAACGGAGAATGGCCGCTGTTTTTTTCGGGTTTTTGATCCCCTCATATTCGTTATCAAAAATATCGCCGGCAATACAGATCAGATCTGGATTTTCGGCGTTGATCTTTTTTACAAGAAGCCCGGCATGTTTTTCTCCGATGCTGTAACCGAAATGAATGTCTGCGAGCAGGACGATCTTCAGAGAGTCCATTCCCTTCACCTGCTTGTCTATTTTCACATCATAAGTTTTTGTCTTAATATTCCACTGGTTAAAAATCCCATAGAGACTGACACCGATGATCAGAAGGGTGCAGACAGCGCCTGTGACTACGAAGGCTTTCCGGGAATACATCCAGGCCGGATGAAGCGTATGCTTCAGGATCAGTCTGCAGAGATCTGTAGTTACGATTACGATCAGGATGTAAAGAAATGTTCCCTGAAAATAATTTGCCGTATTTTTCAGGAAGCGATGGAGCGCAGGAGGCTTCCGGATGAGAAAACAGGTCAGAAGAGAAGTGGACAGAAAAATATAAACACCTGCAAAGCATGCCCGGAACGCAAAGGTCTGGAAAAAATGAGTGCAGGCAGCCATCCACAAAATCATCCAACGGACGATATAAATATTAATGAGAATATATAATGGTGCGAGAAAGATGGCAAGCATGGTGTGTGATACCTCCATTCGTGGAAAGCAATAAGCTGTGAGCAGGATTGATCGCTGCAGATACTTTTTGAAGTGATATATAGTATTTCCATAAATTACTGCAGCATGTTCGGAACAACTTTTTTTGATGCATTGATTCATGGAACTGCTATAGTATACAGCAAATAATAATTTTTGGCAAAAGAACATATATTAGGAAAAAGAACGCTTATGGTGTTTTTATGAAAAAATATGCGCTTCTTCGATATTGTCTGGTGTTTCTGGCAATTGTTCTTCCTTATTTTTCGGCGGCAACCATTAATGGACCTGAGATGGTTCTGGCAGAGAGAGTGCCGGATATGGAAGAATATCTCCCGGTCATTGTTTTTTCGCAGATTTCCCCGGAAATGAAAAAAGAAACCATAAAAGCGCAGACTGTGATCGCACGGTCGAATATTCAAAGGTGGCTGGGCGAGGGGAAAAATCTCGCAGAGATCCTGAGGGAAAACGGAAATACAGAGGAAGTCTGGAGATATTTTTTTGCAGAAAAAAGGCAGATCTATGAGCAGACAGCAAAAGAGACGGGTGGGCAGGTACTTACATATGAAGGAAAAGTGAGACTGACTCCCTGGCATAAGAGAAGTGCCGGGAAAACCCGCAGCGGGGAAGAAGTTTTTCATGATGAGGCGTATACATATCTGAAATCGGCAGATAGCAGTGAGGACAAAAAATCTCCGGATCATATAAAAATCGTGGAAATTCCTGCGGGGCAGCTTTCCGGGGAGCTGAAGATCAAAAAGCGGGACAGTGCCGGTTATGTGACAGAGCTTACGATTGGGGAAACACTTTTGGAGGGAGAAAGCTTTGCAGCGGGAATGGGACTGGAATCAGCGAATTTCAGTTTGAAGAAAAAGGATGATATTTATTATCTGAGAGTGCGTGGCAGCGGTCATGGTGTGGGATTTTCCCAATTTGGTGGAAATGAGATGGCAAAAAACGGAAGCAGTGCAGAGGAGATCCTGAAAAGATATTTTCCGGAGATGGAGTTGAAAGCTGAGGATTAAAGAAGGTCAGGCATCAGAAGCAACGTCTGATAAAAAAATATTCAGAAAATGAATAGACAGCCATATTCTGGACACTCTATAGATATAGAAATGGTGACCGAAACGGCAGCAGCGGGAAAAAAAGATGTCCGTTTTACTGTTTTTCTGTTACTGAAAATGAACATATCAGACAGAGGTGGAAAGAATATGAAAAGTAAAATCGTGAGAGGTATTATCAACGGAGGAGTTCTGGCAGCAGTAGCGGCACTTGGAATTACTGTTTATCAGTTTGGAACAAAGCCCATCGCAGAAAATCCCCAGGAGGAAAATTCTGCACAGGCAGAAGAGACCGGGCTGGAGGAGGAGCTTTCGGACGGAGAAAACGCAGAAGATGCTGCAGCTGCGGGAGATGGCTGGCAGGATGCAGTACAGGATGAGATTTCTGATGGAGAAAACGGAGATGAAGCAGGTTTGTCAGGAGCTTCAGAAGCCGGAGCAGATGCAGACGGAGTGACCGGAAGCATCCGTGAGACTGCAGGAAGTGGTACAGCCGAAAATGCAGCGGAAGATGCAGATAACGGAAGTGGTACGGAGGATAGGAGCGTGTCTGCGGCAGCAGGTGCTGAAAGAAGCCGCACAGATGGCACTGGAAATACAGCAGATAATGCCGAAAATGCAGCGGCAGAGGGAGCGGTGAATAACGGAGCTGGAGCTTCCACAGATACCGCGGAGACCTCAGCTGTCGGAATTGCGGCACAGGCCTTGGATTTTACGGAGGATTCCATTATGGAATGGCCGGTCAGAGGAACGGTTCTTGTGGATTACAATATGGATGAAACCGTATATTATCCGACTTTGGATCAGTATCGTGTGAGCTCTGCCATTGCTTTGCAGGCAGTGGAGGATGCGCCGGTGTATGCGGCGGCAGATGGTCAGGTGCTTTCTGTTGTACAGGATGCCTGTACGGGAACGACTGTAACTATGGAGCTGGGAAATGGTTATCAGGCAGTATATGGGCAGCTGAAGGACCTTACTGTGGCAGAAGGTGACACAGTAAAGGAGGGTGAAGTGATCGGAAATATCAGTGCACCTACAAAATATTATTCTGTAGAAGGCCCGAATCTTTATTTTGCAATGAAAAAGGATGGCGTGCCGGTAGATCCGTTTGAATATCTGGAATGACAGGGAAAACCGAAAAACAGATCTATCGGGGAAATTTCTGGAAACAGAGGATACGGGATGGGAGGTATATGCATCCCGTATCCTCTGCCTTGTGAATCATGCTGCCGGTTACTGAGAACGGAGTGAGCAGTAACCAAAAATTTCCATTTATGTAGGAAAAGAATCTTTTTTACCGGAAAGAAACCGTGTATAATCTATATTATAAATATGCATACAAGGACAGATATAACAGGATAAAAGAAGAGGTACATAAGTTATGAACATTAATGAAATAGCCAGGCTTGCCGGAGTTTCCAGAGCTACGGTATCCAGATATCTGAATAATGGATATGTCAGCAGTGAAAAAAAAGAAGTCATCCGCAGGGTGATCCAGGAGACAGGATATCAGCCATCCTCCCAGGCACAGACACTGCGGACCAAAAAAACCAGTCTCATCGGTGTCATCCTTCCAAAGATCAATTCAGATACCATAAGCCGTGAGGTGGAAGGGATCAGTGATATTCTTACACGGAGAGGATATCAGCTTATCCTTGCTAATACCAATAATGATGTGGAAGAAGAACTGAAATACCTTTCTCTGTTTAAAGAACGCCAGGTGGACGGAGTGGTTCTTATTGCTACCATGTTTACCAGAAAGCATAAACAGATGCTGAAGGATTACAAGGTGCCGATTGTGATCCTGGGACAGCATCTGGACGGATACCCATGTATTTATCAGGACGATCATAAAGCAGCTTTTCAGGTCACGGAGAAGCTGTCAGAGAAGGGAAAAAAGTTTGCCTATATCGGCGTTACAGATAAGGACGAGGCAGTTGGTGCCTGCCGGAAAAAGGGTTTTATGGATGCTATCCATAAAGCTAAGCTGGAGGTCGTGCCGGAGAGGATGAAGATAGGAAACTTCACCATGGATTCCGGTTATGAGATGGCGAAGGAGCTTTTTGAGGAGGAGCCTTCCATAGATTCTCTTGTGTGTGCTACGGATACTATGGCGGTGGGAGCCATGACTTATTTGAAGGAAATCGGGCTTCGCATTCCCGAGGATGTTCAGATCGCAGGGATTGGGGATGGAGTTCCGGGTAAGATCGTGGAACCGAAGCTGACAACGGTACATTTTTATTATAAGACCAGCGGAATGGAGGCAGCAGCCATGCTGGCTGATCTTATTGAGAACGATACCGGGATCAGCAAGGAAATAAAAATGGGATGTGAACTTGTGGAACGGGAATCTCACAGGTAACAGAGAATATCCTCGCAGACAGAGGAAGAAATTATAAGTTATTGTGGAACAGGAGCAGATCTTTTGGGAGAAAAAGACCTGCTTCTTTTTGTGTGTTTATGTGTTATGGCTGGGCAAACACAAAAAAATGTCAGATTTTTTCTGTGATGTCCCGACTGATTTGTCTGTCTTGCATCTGTTCTTATAGAATATTTACAATTTTGAACGAAGAAATTTGTGAGATGTTGCGGATTTACAAATAAGAATGTAGTGGTTATAATACAAGCAAGATATGAGAACGATTCCACATAAGAACACAAGCGACAACATAAAACAAACCATTGAAAAAATGGAAAAATCATCATTCATTGTATGAATAGATATATGAAATCAATCTCATAAATAAATGAAAAATAATGGATCAGAGATAATAGATCCGGAAGCTGAAGAAAGAACAGACAGATCTGATCCGAAGAAAGGGAAAGAAGAAAGAGATGACTGTCCGGGAACAGTAGCAGAAAAGGAGGAAGGACATGGATTACAGAAAGACAGCACAGGAAATCTATGATCATGTAGGAAAGAAAGAAAACATCATTTCCGCGGCGCACTGTGCAACAAGGCTTCGTCTGGTCATTGCGGATAATGACAAGGCGGATAAGGAATATGTGGAGAATATCGACGGTGTGAAGGGTGTGTTTTTCGCACAGGGACAGATGCAGATCATCCTGGGAACAGGAGTTGTAAACAAGGTTTATGATGAATTTATCCAGATCGCCGGAATATCAGAGAGCAGTAAGGATGAACTTAAGAAGGTGGCAGCATCCAAGGCCAATCCGGTACAGAGGCTGATCAAGACACTGGGAGATATTTTTGTCCCGATCATCCCTGCTATCGTAGCCAGCGGATTCCTGATGGGAATCATGGAAGCCCTGAACTTCATGGTAAACAACGGCTTCCTGAATATTAACACAAATGGTTCCATTTATGTATTTGCACAGCTTTTCAGCAACACAGCGTATACATTTCTGCCGATCCTTATCGCTTACAGTGGTGCGAAGGTGTTCGGTGCCAACCCTTATCTGGGTGCGGTTATCGGTATGATCATGATTCATCCAAATCTGCAGAATGCCTGGACTGTTGCAACAGAGGGTGTGCAGGCAACGCAGAAGGTATGGTTTGGACTTTACTCCATTGACATGGTGGGATATCAGGGACATGTGATCCCGGTTATCATTGCAGTATGGGTACTGGCACAGATCGAGAAAAGACTTCATAAGATCGTACCTGCAATGTTCGATCTTTTTGTAACACCACTTGTCAGTGTTTTTGTAACCGGTTATCTTACACTTTCCATTATCGGACCGATCTTCGTAGCTGTTGAGAACGGACTTCTGGATGGAATCCAGTGGCTGATCGCACTGCCATTTGGAATCGGAAGCTTTATCATGGGTGCCTTTTATGCACCGACTGTTGTTGCTGGTGTTCATCACATGTACACCATCATTGACCTTGGACAGCTGGCCAAATTCGGCGTTACCTACTGGCTGCCACTTGCATCTGCAGCTAACGTTGCACAGGGTGGTGCAGCTCTTGCTGTAGGCCTGAAATCCAGAAATCAGAAGATCAAATCCATGGCTGTTCCTTCTGCTTTAAGCGCATGCATGGGAATCACAGAGCCGGCAATCTTCGGTGTAAACCTCCGCTTCGGAAAGCCGTTTATCATGGGCTGCCTGGGTGGTGCATGCGGAGCACTTTTTGCCTCCATCACCAGTCTTGGTGCCACAGGAACAGGTGTTACCGGTATCTTTGGAATACTGCTGTGCCTGAATAATCCAGTTGGTTATATCCTGATGTTTGTCATCGCATTCGGTGTGGCTTTTGTGCTTACCTGGATGTTCGGATATAAGGATGAGGTACAGGAAACAGCTGAAAAAAATATTGAAGCAGAGAAAAAATCAGATGCTCCGGCAGAAATTGCCCGGGAGAAAACTTCAGAGACAGGCGTACAGACCCTCTACAGCCCGCTTGAGGGAACTGCGATCCCGCTTTCAGAAGTAAAGGATGCAACCTTTGCATCCGAAGTCCTTGGAAAGGGCATGGCAGTGATTCCGTCCAAAGGTGAAGTAAAAGCACCCTGTGACGCTACGGTTTCTACAATTTTTGACACAAAGCATGCCATCGGGCTTGCAACAGAAAGTGGTCTGGAGCTGCTGATCCATATCGGCGTTGACACCGTTGAGCTTGGCGGTAAATTCTACACCGCTCATGTAAAGGACGGTGACGTGGTCAAAAAAGGCCAGACACTGATCACCTTTGATATGGATGCTATTAAGGCAGCCGGCTATGATGTGACCACACCGCTGATCGTAACCAATACCGATGATTATGAAGAAGTAAAAATGCTTGCAGAAGGAACAGTAAATAATGGTTCTGAAGTACTGGAGGTAAAATAAAATGAGTTCTCTGACCAAGGTCCTTGCAGAGGAAGTGCGAAAAATCGAGGAAACGGCAGCAGTTGCCAGGACGATGCAGACAAACCGTTTGACCCATCATCTGATGCCGCCTGTGGGATGGCTCAATGACCCGAACGGATTATGCTGGTACAAGGGAAGATATCATGTGTTTTTCCAGTATTCTCCGTTTGAGGCCAACGGTGGACTGAAATTCTGGGGACATTACTCCAGTGAAGATATGATCAGCTGGAGATATGAAGGGGTTCCGCTTCTGCCGGACAGCATTTATGACTGTCATGGTGTTTACTCAGGCTCTGCCATTGCGGAGAAAGATAAGCTTCATCTTTTCTACACAGGAAATATCAAGATGGATGGAGATTATGATTATATTAATAATGGAAGGCAGTCCAGCACTCTTCATGTGGAGAGTGCGGACGGCCTTCATTTCGGAACAAAGGAAGTTGCGGTTTCCTGTGAAGATTATCCGGAGAATTACACCTGCCACATTCGTGACCCGAAGGTTTGGAAGGAAGGTGAAGAGTACCGGATGATCCTTGGCGGCCGTCAGAAAAGCGACCAGGGTGCCGTACTTTTTTACAGCTCCGAAGATCTGAAAAACTGGAAATTTGACGGTGAGCTTACTACGGAGAAGGCATTCGGATACATGTGGGAGTGCCCTGATTTTTTTACTCTTGAGGGACAGGAAGTGCTTTCGGTATCCCCCCAGGGACTGACCAGAGAAGAATTCCGTTTTCAGAACATCTATCAGTCCGGATACTTTATCCTGAAGGATGGAAAGCCGGAGGAAAAAGCTTTCCGGGAATGGGATCACGGCTTTGATTTCTATGCACCCCAGACATTCCAGGATGGAAAGGGCAGACGGATCCTGATCGGCTGGATGGGAATGCCGGATGCAGATGAGGAATATGTGAATCCTACAGCAGAGAGCGAAGGCTGGCAGCATTGCCTGACTGTTCCGCGAGAAATTACGTATAAAAACGGAATGCTTTATCAGTATCCGGTGGAAGAACTGAACGGGCTGAGAAAGGCTGGCGTTTCTATCAGCGGTTCCGATGTGGAGATTCCGGTAAATGGACCGTTTGATCTGGATGTTCAGGTAAGGGGGGATCAGGGCAAGGTAAGCCTTGGGGAAAACCTCTTCCTGGAGTATCAAGACGGAGATGTGATCTTAACTCTCTCCGAGAAGGCCGGTGCCGGACGAAAGGTACGTAAGGCGCATGTTCCGTCCGGCAGGATCGAAAGCATCAGAGCTCTTGTTGATACTACAGCTGTGGAAATCTATGTGAATGGCGGAGAGGTTGTTTTCTCTTCCAGATATTATCCGGAAACGCAGGAGCAGGCTGTGAAGGTGGAGACTGCGGAGGCTGATGGAAGGCTTTATGCGTTGAAGAATTATGTGATGGAGTAGGCTGGGCTCATTGATCGGGAAATACAGCAAAATCAGAATACGGATACCTATAGAGCAGCTATTAAGTGAATTCCATATTCACAGAAATAAGAAATGACCGTATAATAAAGCAGGTGGGAAAATCCGCAGCCGGAATCCCGACCTGCTTTATTTTTTGATGTAAGTGAAATACATGAATTGTGCCGGCTGCTTGAGGATAGAAGGACGGCTGCTGAAGAAATGCCGGTGGCTGTCTTTACATAGAAGGAAGGATATCAGTCTTACAGGACGACAACAATCTGTGTGGATATTACCGGAATTTTTTACAGAAGGGGAAACTGACATGAACTATACATACATCGTGCAGTGTGCGGACGGCACACTTTACACTGGGTGGACAAACTGTCTTGCCAGGCGGATGAAAGCCCATAATGAAGGCAAAGCAGGCGCCAAATATACCCGGGCTAAAAGGCCGGTGAAGCTGGTGTATTACGAAGGCTTTGCCACAAAGGAGGAGGCCATGAGCCGGGAGTACCGGATCAAGCAGCTGACCAGAGAGAAGAAACTGGAACTGATGAGGTTTTGAATGACGATAAAGGTCATAACCGGAAACTGATGGAAACCTGCAGGACCATTGAAGACTATGCGGAATACACCTTCCGTGTGAGAGAATATGCAGCAGAGATGCCACTGGATGAAGCGATAGAGCGGGCGATCACAGAATGCATCAGCGAAGGAATCCTAGCAGATTTTCTGAGAAAAAACCGAGCGGAGGCGAAGAAAGTGAGTATATATGAGTACGATGAAGAACGGCATATGAGACATACCCGTGAGGAAGGCATGGAAGAGGGGTATGCCAATGGGCTTAGTCAGGGAATTATCCAAACCGCAGTTAATATGCTGAAGCTCAAAGAATTTACGGATATTCAAATCCGAGAAGTTACAGGACTTGCTCAGGAGCAGTTGGATGAACTGAAGAAAAATATAAATAAAAATCAGATCGGCTAAAAGTTTATAGAGTAGTTCAATAAGAGCGAAAAGTTCTGCACGATACCAATACCAGAGCTTTTCGCTCTTTTTTTGTATATAAGGCAGATGAACAGCTGCAACAGAGGCAGAAAATGACGCTTTATGATAATAAAAATCAAACATTTGGAATTGTGCGAATATTGTGAATATGGTAGAATGAACACAAAAATCAAAGAACTCAGTCAGCTGAGAAGAGGAAAGGAAAGAGGATGAAAAAGACAAAAGATTTTTGTCTCCGGCTTATATGCTGTTTTCTGTTTTTGGGGTTATTTTGCGGAACAGATGTTTTTGCAGCAGTTCAGGAAGGGAAGCCAGGAGAAACATTTTCCGGGGAATATGCAGTTATCATTAACACAGATACCACAAATCCCGGAAATACAGGAACCTTGCAGTTTGACGGGACATCGGCACAGGCGGCAGACTCTGAAGCAGAAGATTATGCAGTCGTGCAGAGTGGAAGCGATGCATCGGCGCAGGCGGCAGCTGCAGAGGAAACTGCGGGAGAGGCAGCAGATGTGGGACAGGTACAGAGTCTGGAGGATGAGCAGCTGCAGGCATACATGCAGGATGATCAGCCGATGCTGACTGCTGTACAGGCTGCGGCGACCACCTATCAGGTAGGTGAAAAAAAGTACATTTATAGAACTAACGGCCATGATACATATGGAAAAACATATGTCTGCATCGGGGTTGGTGAACACTGCTATGTGTGGATGGATGAGAACATGAAGGCAGATTATGATACTGCAGGGAAAACATCTCTGATCGCCGCGGATATGGCAGCTGTCTACGATGGTCAGCCTTACCGTATCCTTAACCAGCTCTGTGCAGGTGATTTTCCGGCACAGGATGGCTCCGGCAAGCTGTCGATCCTGCTGGAGTCTTTAAGCAGTGCCAGCGGTATGTATATGTATGATGAGGGGATCACAGCGATCCATATCAACACACCGTCAGCATCCTCTTATGTTTCGGGGGAAATGTCAAAGAGAAACGGCCTTCTTGTTCATGAGGGACAGCATGCAATTCTCTGGCTGAAAACCGGATTTATGAGTACCGGCAGATATTCGTGGCTGAATGAGGGTCTTGCAGTGGCTGTCATGGACTATCTCTGGGGAGGAACGGACAGCAGCGGCTGGCTGAATGGTATTGGAAGTAATACGACCATCCGTTCAGGAGCTTCGCTGATCTATGAGAATTACCGGGATGACAATGCACAGGACTATGGAATGCCGTATCTTTTTGTAAGATATGTTATCGACCGGATGGCAGGAAGCTATCAGCCTATGAAGGTGCTTCCGAAGTTTTATACGATCGATGCTTCTTCTCTCAGCTGTGAGCAATATCTGGAGAAAGTAACCGGAGTTTCGTTTAAGGAGCTTATGGCGGATTTTTATACGGCAGTTGCAGCCGGTGAGAGTTCCGGTAAATACAGCTTTTACGGGGATACCATTGCTGCAGCAAAGGCTGCGACATTCCCGGTTTATGCAGGAGATAGCAATGAAAACCATACATTGCCGGCAGCATCGGCAATCCTGGTGAAGCTGTCGAACGGTAAGTTTACCGTTCCGACGGATGGCTCCGTAGGGATTGTTTATCGTATCATCGGAAGCAGAAGCTCTTCCCTTGCACCGGCAGAGGGAGATGGTACGTCTGCAAATCCATATAAGATATCTTCAATCGATGATCTTAATCTGATTCAGGCAAACCAGGGAGCATACTATCGTCTGACAAAAAAATATCAGTACAGACGGAAGGACAAATTTTTCGGCATCGTATTTCAGTGGAACGCTGGACGGAGCCGGTTTCACAATAACCGGTCTCCAAAAGCCTCTGATCCAGCAGAATGCAGGAACGATAAAGGATCTGAATATTGTTGCGGATTTTGATTATGACAGTCATGATATCCATGGTGTTGTGGCACAGTATAATACCGGTAAGATCCAGGATTGCAGGGTAACCGGAACGGTAACAGGACATATGGGCTCTACCAGTTCCATGAGCCATCCGGCTTTTGGCGGGATTGTCGGAGAGAATGAGGTGGCCGGTACTATCAGCGGCTGTTCGTCCGGAGTAAATATTTCCATATCCATGACAGCTACAGACAGCTATGTTGGTGGTATCGCAGGAGTAAACATTGGTACTATTGAAAAATGTGTTGCAGGAGGAAATCTTTCTGTCACACAGGCTAACGGAAATTCTTATCAGGTTTACCTTGGAGGCATTGCCGGCCGGATCGAACAGTTTGGAAACATGGGCGGATATGTGAAACAGTGTGCTTTTACAGGTACGCTTCGCGTGACTGGCGGAACAGCAGTTACAGGTCAGATCTGTGCACAGGTAAATGCAAATGTACTCAATTCTGCTATCGGTCTGAATGGACATGTTTCGGACTGTTATGGTAAAAACGGCCAGGGAGCGCTCATCGGGACAAACACGGAACAGACGCTTACAACAGGCGGTGTTCTTACAGCAGAGCAGATGAAGGATCCGAACTCATATAAAGGCTGGAGCTTTGACGGAGACTGGCAGATTTCCAAGGATGGACTGCCGGAACGTGCAGATGCATCGGCGATCAGATCGCTTTCTGTTTCCGGTGTACCGACAAAATGTTACGTGGGAGAAGTTCCGGCGTACTGGGGAACGCTTATCGTTAATAATTCTACATCAGTAACGATCACGAAGGATATGATCACCGGATTTGAAAATTCGGAAATGGGGACCAGGGAACTGACGATCAATTATAAGGGAAAACAGACCAGCTGGTCGATGACAGTCGAAAAACCATCTGCCAGTGATATTACAAGTATTGTGCTTTCCGGGCATCCGAAGACGACATACAGTGAAAACCAGAAGTTTGATCCTTCAGGCGCCAGCTTTTTTGCCACGATAGGTGGACGTTATGTATATATTTACAGTGGCTTTTCCTATGATAAAACAGGTCCGCTGAAGTCTGCGGATACCTCCGTGATATTCAATTATTTTGGAAAAGAAATTCCGGTAAGAATTACGGTAACAGCCAGAAAAGCAACGAAGCTTTCCGTGCTTGCAGCACCGGCAAAAACTCAGTTTACAGTTGGGAATACGCTGGATCTGTCCGGTGTGAAACTGCAGATCACATATAATGATGGGACGCAGACTCCGATATTTAAAGCGGATGAGCTGGAGAAATATGGCGTTCATGTTGCTTTTGGAAAGAATGGATCTTTTACAACGGTTGCAGCAGATAAGGTTCTGGAAAGTGATGACAGCGGAAGTACGATCGTATTTTATGCGACGGATAAACTGCCGTCAGAGTATGGCTCGGTAGTTGCGGCGTCATCAACGATCACGGTGCGGAGTCCGCTGACTGTACCGGCACTGGATTTGTATGTCAGTGCAGGAAAAAGTGCGGCGCAGCATCCGTGCACAGATAATGTGACTGGTGGAAGTGGAACGTATGCGACTACAGTAATTGAGGAAAAGCTGCCGGCAGGATTGACACGCACGAATCTGCCCGGAGAAAAATATAATGCTTTTGGCTATACGGGTGTTGTTACGGCGTCAGCCGGAGATTACAGTTCACAGTATAAGATCAGCGATACAGAGACACAGGAGAGTATTCAGGTGACTGTGACGATCCATGTGGTTCCTTCTGATCAGGCTGCATTTTACAGTTTTGTGCTTAAGAAGGTGGAAAATCCTGGACTGAAGCAGGATGTTATCGGTGCGATCGGGAGGATACGATCGTTCTTCGGGTGCCGAGGGGGACGAATGTTACAGAATTGAAGCCTTCGATTGACTATGGCCAGCAGTGGAAGACTGAACTTCCTTCAGGATTCTGGAATGGTTCGAAGCATGATTTTACCAGTCCGGTTGTATATACGCTTACAGCACCGGATGGGGTTACAAAGAAGTCTTATACGGTAAGTGTGGAATTTTATGATGATACTTCGGAGGAAGTACAGTCTGGTGATGAGATCCTTTCACCGGCTGATAATACGAAGATCAGCTGTAAGGACAGTGAGGGCGGTTATCCTTAAAGGAGTGGGCCGGAGACAGTTTCAAAAGAGATTTCGACTTTTTTAAATATGTGGTAAATTGGAATCAGTTATACTACATCCGCGAATGCCACTACACAGAC
>ENA-OPZZ01001150-OPZZ01001150.1-human-gut-metagenome-genome-assembly--contig:-NODE-1150-length-17632-cov-4.037418_pt1 | contig 17632 bp, 15 predicted proteins | sample MGYA00242487_ERZ504511 | MGnify/ENA primary metagenome ERZ504511 (study PRJEB26092, sample SAMD00036241) | human gut metagenome | host: Homo sapiens | study: EMG produced TPA metagenomics assembly of... | reverse complement strand
AAATACGGTTAAATGAGCTGAATCCCAATGTGGAGGAAAAGCTTTCATATAAATACAGCAGGTTACGATGTCCCAGCTTGGCGAGATGCCGAACGATGAGTTTGATGCCTTCTTTGTCGTTGATACCGACAGTTGCATCGAATCCTTCGCTGGTGGTATTGATACCGATAATCGGAATTTTTGCGGTTCCGAGACGTTTGACCTCGTCGGGGCTGATGCCAAATGAGGAAACGAATACGGCATCGGCGTTGCTGCGTACGGGAAGTTCCTCGAAGAATGCGTCACGCGCCTCCGACCCCTCGATGGGGTAGATGACCAGATCGTACCCGGCGTCACGCAAAACATCGTTAAGTCCGGCAATGATTTCGGCGGTGAACCATTCGATGACGCCGCTGCCGACCAATAATGCTATGCGATAGGTTCTACCGGATTTAAGAATTCCTGCCGATCTGGAAACGCTGAAATTCAACGCATCGGCTGCGGCCTGCACTTTCAACCGTGTTGCCTCTGACACCTGTTCAGGGTGTGCGAAAGTGCGTGAGACTGTAGCGTTCGATACGCCTGCCTTCAGTGCCACATCGCCGATGCTCGCTTTCATGGTGCCTCCGAAAGTTTTCCACTGTTTGTTTCAGCCTACCATCATTACCGTCCTCATGGCTACAGAGTTGAAAGATGAATGAAAAGGGTTGCGATACGACACGCCGTATGAAAAACAATGTGTGCACGCTCACAGCGGTGAGATGAAACGGGTTTCAAATGAAACCGTTTACATTTTAAAAAACCTTGAATTGCCAATATGAAACCCTTGTCGTATGCTATTGCTTGTCCGCAAGGGGCGGATGAAGGCTTACGAGGACGTAAGGAGAGATATGAAAATCAACAAAGGTATCGCAGTGGCAGTGGCGGCCTTGAGCATCGTCGGCTTGGCTGCGTGCGGGAACAGCAATGCCGCGTCCGGCACAACCGATACGAAAGCCGACAAAGGGCTTGACGTTATCGGCAACACCATCACCTACGACCCCAATCATCTCGTGAACGACGGCAAGCCAATCCAGCTCGAGTACTGGAGCTGGGGCAGCAAGGGCACGGATCCTGTCTACAAGATGATTGAGTCCTACACGAAGACGTATCCGAACGTCACCATCAAAACGGTGAATGTTTCATGGGATGATTATTGGACCAAGCTGCCGTTGGCTCTGAAAGGCAAAAACGGTCCGGCCGTTTTCAACATCCACAACTCTTACGATGCGTTGATTCGTCCATACGCAGCGGATTACGATATCGACACCAAGTCTTTGGAATCCGACTACTCCACCGCATCCGTACATGAAGATGAGAACGGCAAAGTCAAGTACATCGACTCCGTGATCAACACCGGCAACATCTACTACAACAAGACATTGTGGAGCGAAGCGGGCCTCACCGACGCCGACATTCCGACCACATGGGACGAATTCATCCAGGTCGCCCAAAAGCTCACCAAAACCGACGGCAGCAAGATGACGCAGGCCGGCTTCAACTTCAACGGCGACGCCTACAGCGCCATCTATCAAGGTCTGAATTATCAGAAGGGTGAACTGCTCTTCAGCGAAGATGGCAAGAAAGCCAACTACAACAACGATGTGACCAAAGAAAACATGCAGTTCCTCAAGGATTTGTATGACAAGTACAAGGTCGGATCCGTTGACTTCGGCAACGATTACACCCAAAGCTTCGGTAACGGCCAGTCTGCGATGATCTACGCTTGGGGCCACATGGAAGGCACGCTGAAAGAAAAGTATCCAGATATTGACTACGGCGTGTTCGCCACCCCAACCTTCTCCGAAGACACTCCGTTTGCATACGACCGTTACAACGGCGAATCCACTCCGGGCGTCAACAAGAACCAGAGCAAAGAACAGCAGGCCGTTGCCCAGGACTTCATCAAGTACCTGCTCGCCAACGATGATTACATTCGTGAAGCGGTATCCGAACTGAACTCCTTCCCAGCCAAGACCTCGCTGCAGAACGACAAGGACATTCTCTCCAAGCCGGTCATGGCCGCCATCCAGCCACGCGTAGACCGACTGATCTGGCCGGGACCGGCACCATCCACCGTTGAATCCAGCGGCACCACTGCTTTCCAGAACGTCTTCCAGAACGGCATGTCCATCGATAAGGCTCTCAAGGAGGCCCAGGGTCAGATGGATACCGACATGAAGAGCTCTGACTTCACGTCAATGGAAAGCAAGTACGCTTACTTCGACGAACATAAGTAATACCGATATATCCTTTCCAATCCCTTTTCCAATCCGGGCAGTCGCGGTACGATTCTTCTTCCGCGCCGCGACTGCCTTTTTCATCTACGAGATACGTTCAATCTTCTTATTCGATTCGATCTGACATTCTGTATTGCGTAACAAAACGGTCGAATCGGCTCACAGAGAGGCGAGATTCAATGAAAAACAAAAATGGTGAATCTCTGGTATCGAGAATTTTCACCCTACGCAACATGGCTGTTGTCTTCTTGGTGGTCTATTTCGCCATTTTCCTGGCCTACCCAATTTTTAAAGCCTTCGCGGGCAGTTTGCATAACTGGAATCCTCTGATTGGCACTTATGATTGGGTCGGACTCGACAACTTCAAACAGATCCTCACAGACAAACTTTTCTGGACTTCCATGGGGAACACGGCGGTATTCGCAGGTGTTTCCACACTCTTCCGCATTATGCTTGGTCTCGGCTTGGCCCTGCTGCTCAGCGCCAAACTCGTCAAATGCAAAGACACCCTCCGAGGTCTGTTCTACATGCCGACCATCACTCCGCTCGTGGCAGTCTCTTTCGTGTGGATGTGGATGTTCGACCCGCAGTTCGGCATGGTAAACAAAATCACAGGACTCGACATCAACTGGCTGCACGACACCAAATGGGCCATGCCGGCAGTCATCATCATGACCATTTGGAAGGATTTCGGCTACGCGACCGTTCTATATTTGGCCGGTCTCATGAATCTTCCTCGAGACGTGTACGAGGCGGCCGCCATCGACGGTGCCAACTCAGTGCAGATTTTCTTCAAAATCACCCTGCCGTTGCTTAAATCAACCACCTTGTTCATTGTCATCACGTCACTGATCAGCTACCTGCAGGCATACGTGCAGATTCTCGTCATGACCGAAGGCGGTCCGGGCACGTCAACCTACACCATCAGCTATCTCATCTTTGATCAGGCATTCCAGAAATACAACTTCGGCGTCGCGTCAGCTCAGGCAGTTGTGCTCTTCCTGTTCACTGGTGTGCTCACCCTCATCATGTTCAAGGTTTCTGGAGATTCGGAGGAACTGGCATGAAATCACGTAAAATTGGCGGCATCATTCTTACGATTCTGCTCTTCATCGCCGCCATCATCACCATTGTTCCATTTGTTTGGATGTTCATTTCATCATTCGCGCCAAATAGCGAAATCGTCAAAGTGACCGGAGGATTATTCCCTAAGCCATCCACGATTGACAATTATGTGAGCATCCAAGAAAAGTTCAATTTCTTGCGATTGTTCGCAAACTCGCTGATCGTAGCAGTACTGAAAACCGGTATTGCAATCTACACAAGTGCAGTGCTTGGTTACGTGTTCTCTAAAATGCGATTCCGTGGTCGCAACCTGCTTTTCGGCATCGTTATGAGCACCATGATGATTCCTTGGGCAGTGACCATCATTCCGCAATACGAAATGTTCACCAACTGGGGTCTGCAAGACACCTACACGTCGCTCGTGCTTCCTGGCATGATCAGCGCATTCGGTATCTTCCTGTTCCGCCAATCCATCTCGGGAATTTCTGACGAACTCATTGAAGCGGCGAAACTCGATGGCGCATCCGAAACCAGAATCTTCCATAGCATCATTCTGCCAATGAGCCATAACACCATCGCGGCGCTCGCCATCTTCACCTTCCTGTGGAATTGGGAAGACTACCTGTGGCCATTCTTGATGATCACTGACGAACACAAGCAGCTGCTCGCTGTCGGTCTGAAGGCCTTCAACGGACAATACGGCACCGATTACGGCGGATTGTTCGCAGCGACTTCGTTGGCAATTGTTCCAGTGATTATTGTATATATGATTTTCCAGAAGCAGTTCATCGCAGGTATTGCGACGGGCAGTAGCAAGTAAGGCAGGAGTAGCATGGCAAACAACGCATTAGATAACGCAGCCGGCACGGTGTTCGTCGACTATGTGCGCAAGGCGCGGCCGAATATGCGAGAAGCGTCGATCCTGCAGGGGGAGCATTGGAGGATTGGCATTCTAACGGAATCGCTGATCCGTTTCGAATGGTCAGATTCCGGTGAATTTGAGGACAATCTCACGCAGATGGTGGTCAACCGCGATTTTGGCGCCGATCCGCAATTCACGGTGACACATCGCGACGGACTGCTCATTGTTGACACCCCCGCGCTGTATGTGACGTACGATGGCAAGCCATTCAGCAAAGAAGGCTTGAGCGTAGTCGTCAAGGGCGTGGCCGACACCCAGTTCAATACGTGGCATTACGGCGACGAGCCGAAGCATAATCTTAAAGGCACCGCGCGCACGCTCGACGAGGCGAATGGCGAAATTCCTCTGGACGATGGTGTGATTTCGCGAGACGGATGGGCGGTACTCGACGATTCCGCCGCGAACGTGATCGTGGAAGCATACGAAGTGAACGGCAAACCGAATCCGCTGGGGGCTTGGGTTATGCCACGCGATCACGCGGAAACCGACTTCTACTTCTTCGGCTATGGCCGCCGCTACACCGAAGCGGTGCAAGACTTCTACAAGCTGGCCGGACCAACGCCTCTGCTGCCGCGCTTCGCACTCGGCAACTGGTGGAGCCGCTACTACCGCTACACGCAAGACGAATACCTGCAGCTCATGGACCGGTTCAAGCGCGAAGGCATTCCATTCACCACGTCCGTGATCGACATGGACTGGCACCGCGTGGACGATGTCGATCCGAAATACGGTTCCGGTTGGACCGGCTATTCGTGGGATAAGCAGCTGTTCCCGGACCATAAGGCGTTCTTGCGCGACTTGCACGAGCGCGGCCTGAAAGCCACGTTGAACGTGCATCCGCGAGACGGCGTGCGCGCGTTCGAAGACGACTATGAGGCGGTGGCCAAGCGCGTCGGCATCGATCCCGCAACCGAAGAGGCGGTGGAATTCGACCTGACGAATCCGGATTTCGTAAGCGCCTACTTCGACATGCATCATCGTATGGAAGCCGAAGGCGTTGACTTCTGGTGGCTCGACTGGCAGCAGGGCGGTGTGACCCGTCAGCCGGGACTCGACCCGCTGTGGGTGCTCAACCACTTGCACTACCTGGATTCCGGGCGCTACGAGACTTCTTCCGAACGCAACGCAGGGGAGAACTGCGAATGCGAAAAGTGCGCCGAGCCGGGCGCTCGCGATGAGCATGAAATGCATGTCGAGCAATCCGAACGCAACGTGAGCCGTGCGGGACGCAACAACCGTTGGCCGCTCACCTTCTCGCGGTATGCTGGCCCGGGTTCGCACCGCTATCCGGTCGGCTTCTCGGGAGACACCATTGTTACGTGGGAATCCTTGCAGTTCCAGCCGTATTTCACTGCTACCGCGTCGAATATCGGCTACGGATGGTGGAGTCACGATATTGGCGGTCACATGTGCGGATACCGCAACGAACATCTGGAAGCCCGCTGGTACCAGCTTGGCGCGTTCAGTCCGATCAACCGACTGCATTCCAGCAATTCGCAGTTCATGGGCAAGGAGCCGTGGAATTTTTCCGCGGAAGTGCGCGATTCCATGGTGGGCTCGCTGCGACTGCGCCATATGATGCTGCCGTACCTGTATGCCATGAACTATCGTGCCGCGTTCGAGGGCATGCCATTGGTGGAGCCTATGTATTGGGCGGATCCGAACAATCCGCAGGCGTACGAGGTGCCGGATGAATTCCGTTTCGGCACTGAGCTGCTGGTTGCACCAATCGTTTCCGACAATGACGATTCCGCGCAGCTTGGTAGCACGGAAGCATGGCTGCCGCAAGGCGAATGGTATGACTTCTTCGACGGTCGACGTTACGTTTCGGCAGGGGAGTCCGGGCGTCGTTTGGAAGTGTGGCGTGCAATCGACCGTATGCCGGTGTTTGCCAAGGCTGGCGGTATCGTGCCATTGCAGCAGCTTGGCGAGGGCAATAAGGTGAATGATTTGGACAATCCGGAGTCCCTGCAGGTGCTGGTGTTCCCCGGTGCGAACGGTTCGTTCATACTCAAGGAAGACGACGGTTCTGTGGCCTCTGCTGCTTCCGGCTCCGCATCTGCCGAGTCTTGCGATGGTCAAACTCATGTTGCCGATACGCGCATGAGCTTCGACTGGAAGAATGCGGACAATGCCACGCAGTTCACCATCAGTCCGGTGGAAGGCTGTGCTGAAGCCATTCCGGCACAGCGTAACTGGGAGATTGTCTTCCGTGGAATTGCGCAGCCAGACATGCAGAACGTTCGTATTGAAATTGGCGGTAAAGCTTGCGATACTGCAGAAATTACATACGATCAGCAGACGTTGAGTCTGTCGGTCGTTGTGCGCGACGTGCCGTCTACTGCATGCTTGAACGTTACGATTGCAGACGGACTGCAGATTGCTGAGAATTCAGTCGAACAGGACGTGCTCGACGTGCTTTTGCATGCGCAGATGCCATATATTTCCAAGGAGCATGCGATGCAGGCGATTCGTGAGCAAGGAGTGCGTGCGCTCGGGGCTCTGCGCACCTTCGATACCGCGCCCCGTTTCAGCAACGAGCTGTTCGGCACCTCCGGCATGCCCGATGCGGTGATCGGCGCCTTGGAGGAAATCCTCCTCCGCAGCTGATTGTGGGAGTACCGACATCCATCACCCTTCTATGCCATTCTAGGGTGGTGGATGTTACTCGGGGGGGGGGTGGGTGTAATCTGCCCTAGAAGGATGGAGTGTAAGAGCCAGACTGAAGGGATTGGACATGCGAGGGAACTCCTGCGATTCGGATTCAACGCCAAAGACGGAGGAAATACATATTGTTTCCTCCAACGCATGGCATAAGCAGCGGGCGCATGTTCAGGATCAAGCTCAAAACGTTTCGCAGTTTGAACCAATGACATTCTCGAACACGCCGTTTCCCGTTGATGGGGACGGGCATAGCTGTAAGAGGGTCAAGAAGCAGGTCGTTCCGGGGTGGAGATATTCGTTCGTTGCCTGTCTGGTAATGGTCGACCTTGCCGTCATGCTGGTTTCTCTCGCGTTCAGCCTGTGGGCAAACAATTCTGCATATGAAGCCATCGGTAGCGTCATGCCATTTGGGCTATTTCTTGTTTGCTTCAGTGCCATTTGGGTATTGAGCCTTACGATCGTCGGTGCATACCATAGGCATGTGATGGCGGAAGGCTATGAGCTGTACGCGAAGATCATCAACGCTTCGCTGCTCACTATTATTACGTATTGCTCGATTGCGTTTATTTTCAAACTTGCGCTTCCACGAACGGCACTTATCGTTGCCCCGATCATCGCGTTCCTTCTGGAAGTGATTGCCCGTTGGCAGATGCGTCAGTGGTTGCATCGCAGCCGCAAAAAAGGTTCTTGCAAGTATAGGACCGTGGTGATTGGTTCTTCCGACGGCATTAACCGTGCGTTGCGTACCATGCAGGATTATTCCAATTGGGGGTATTCGCCGGTCGCAGTATGCCCGATCGAAGCTGACGGCAGAAAGAAAGATGCGTATGTGGTCACTTCGTTCGAGCCGGATCCTTCCATTGAGGGTGCCGACATGCTGAAGGTGATTCCGCTTAATTCCGCGTTCCCCCGCACGTGCGAAAGTCTTTGCGCTCAAGAAGTGTATGTTGCCGACGTGCTATCTCGTGATTCCGAAATGTTGCATGGTATCTCTCTTGCGGTGGAATCTTTGGGCATGGAACTTGCCTTGGCTGTGTCTTTGGCTGATGTGAGCGGACATCGCTTGTATTTGCGTAATACTGCTGAGCAGCCGGTGTTGTTGGCGAGTCTGCCGCAATACACTACTGCTACTGCTGTGGTGAAGCGTGTCGTCGACATCATAGGTTCGGCTTGCGCGTTATTGATTTCTTCGCCGATTATGCTTGGCGTAGCTATTGCCATCAAACTCGATGATGGTGGTCCGGTGTTTTTCTCTCAGCAGCGTGTCGGGTTACATGGTAAGCCGTTCACCATGTACAAGTTCCGTTCCATGGTTACCAATGCAGAAGAGTTGAAGAAGAAGCTTGCGGAAGAGAATGGCCAGAGCGATCGTTTTATCTTCAAAATGAAGGATGATCCACGTATTACGAAGATTGGCCATTTTATTCGTAAGACTTCGTTGGATGAGTTCCCTCAGTTCTTTAACGTGTTGAAGGGCGATATGTCTTTGGTTGGGCCTCGTCCGGCGTTGCCTGACGAGGTTGCCCGCTATGGCTCCCTGTATTCCACGCGTTTGCTGGTGAAGCCCGGTATTACTGGTCCGTGGCAGGTTTCCGGTCGTTCGGATCTTTCGCAGGAGCAGAGCGAGTATTTGGACGTTTCGTACATCGAGAATTGGTCCATCGCTGGAGATCTTGCGATTCTTGCGAAGACCGTGCTCGTAGTTTTCCGCGGTACCGGTTCCTACTAAGCTGCGTATTGCGTTGCATAAACTCGAAAAATCGCTTCCCTTTCTAGTAAAAGGGAGGCGATTATTTTGTTGAGATTGAGTCAGTTTTGTGCTTGCTCTTCTTTCGGCTCCTTTGGCTCTTCTTGCCGCCCTCGTCGTAAGAGTAATAGTAGTTGCCGTTCGAGGAGACCTTGCGTTCCTTCGCGAAGTTGAGCACGAAGCCCATCGCCGGAACGTTGAGGTTGTCGAGCTGAACGGAGATTTCCTTCAGATCGCGCTTCATGGTCACGTCACAGCCAGGTGCAATGCCTCCTTAAGGGAGCTGGGAGCTACGGACTCCGCGGTGCGCTGCACCATGGAAAGCTTCACCGGCGACTCTTTGTTGGAAGCGTGCAGCGACTTTTTCACCACATTACTCAAGGATTCCGCTACGCTGTTAGCAATGTCGGAATCCTGCTTTGCGGCGGGGTTCCATCTTCTTTGATTGCGTTTGCGATGCTGTAACCGTGTAGTGTATGTTCCTTTTCAATTGGAGTGTAGAAAGTACCAAGAAATGGTGAAATTCCAATGAAAACTGTTGCTGGGAAAACATTTAGAAAATGAAAATGATTACAAAAGTGGTTGCGTGAGATGGCCTCATTGTGTTTGTCGTATTATGTTGTGTTCTTGAAAATACATATATATTCTCTAAGATTCGATTCGTTTTATTCTTAACAATGAGGTACAGTATTTCACGTAGTTATTTACAATAAAGGAAGGATTTACATGTCCGTTCTTGATGGTTTCAAAGAAGTTGGCGAAAGAACTGGTGGCAAGTTGACCATGACGGTCATGCTTGAATCCGTTCGTTTTTCCAAGGGTGTTTCCGAAGTTCTCGGACGTCCTGAATACGTCAAGCTGCTGGTGAATTACGAGCGCGGCAAGTTCGCAATCCAGGTATGCGATGAGAATGACGATTTCGCTCTTCAGTTCAATGCTCCGAACGCCGATACGCCGTCTTCCGTCACCACCCGCAACCTTGACCTGCTCGTTGCGACGCAGAAGTTCTTCACCTTCCCGGAAGTGCCTGCAGACAAGATCGCCTTCTTCGCTCTGGACGGCGAATATCACAGCGATGAGCGCGTGATCATCTTCGATGCCAAGAACGGGGTCCGCAGCGGCACCGTCGGCAAGCGTGGTCCGAAGGCCGGTCACGGCGGCCGCAGGCGCAGGAAGATCGATGACGTCAAGGAAGCCACGGTGATCGGTTCCAACAATGCCCTGTGAAATCGGCGATATTCCAGTGATATTTAAGATCGTAATATAGTTTGAGCTCCGTAATATCTTCGAATATTACGGAGCTCAAACTATATCATCATCGAATCAATCAATGATGATCAATCGCGATTTAATAGCAGTGATTGGCTAGCCAGTACGTGTAGGCTCCCTGAATGGAACCATAACGCTGCGCGCAATAACCCCAGAACCACTTGAGCTGAGTCTGATAATTGGTGGCCCAATCGGCGCCCGCGCTCACCATCTTGCTGCCAGGCAACGCCTGGGGCAGACCATAGGCGCCCGAACTCGGATTCGTTGCGGTGACGCTCCAGCCGGACTCGTGGGTGATGATGTATACGGTGGCGGTGAAATCGGCTTCGGTGTAGCCGTTCGACAGCAGATAATCGTGAGCCCACTGCTGCATTTCGCCCGCCGGCACAGTGGTGCCGATCGACGCGGAAGCGCTGGAGGACGACGACGAAGTGGAGCCGGTGCCGACGAGAATGACCTTGTCGACCGGAGCCTTCTTCACATACGAGCTGATCATATTGGAGGAGACCACGGTGTCGCCGGACTTGGTTACGAGGTTCGTGGTTTCCATCACGCCCTCTTCTCCTTCCGTCTCAACCTTCTCCTGGCCTTCCGGCAGGCTTGAGGTTTCCTTCTTGACGACATTGAAACCGATGGCGGTGTCGGAGACCTCGACGCTCGCGCCGGCGCGCTGAATGGTGATCACGGTTTTCTCATCGACCTTGGTGGTGAGCGAGGGGGAGACCGTGTCTTCCGGTTCGAGTGTGATGTCTCCCGCGTCGAGCACGGACTTCACGTCGGTGAAATTGGTACCGGGCACCACGCGCGACTTGCCGTTGACTTTCACGGTAACGTACGAGGTGTCTCCATTGAGCAGCTCGCGGGCATTACCACGGGACGCCTCCGCGGAATCTGTGACGGAGAAAGCTGTGGCCTGATTGGTTGTACTCTGCTTCGCGGACGTGTAAAGATTGCGCGACACAATGCCGCCGGTAGCCAACAGGCCCACCGCCGCGACCGTTGCGGCGATCTTCACCAGCGAGGACTTGCTCGGCATGGCGAAGGTAGACGATCGGGCGTGCTTGCTGTGGTTAGCCATTCTGCTCCTAAACGCGCGTTCAGATCCTCGACGAATTCACACATGCACGGCATGCGGTGCGCCGCCACTTCAGGCTTCGCCGGAAAGCGCATATCCAACGCGACATTCTACTCCATGCCATGGAATCCGGGCGAGCGCATATGTAACAGGCGGGCAAAGCGGGCATGCAAAGCAAGCGTGCAAAGCAAAAGGTGCCGTTGATGTTTCGCCATCGAACGGCACCTTTGCAATCCTTTGATATTCGCCTTATTGCGCCTGTTCCGTAGCCTCTTCGGCAGCGGCCGCATTGACGTCCAGCTCCTTGGCCTGGGCGATCAGATCGTCCAGATCCGACGCGCGCAACGCGCCAGCCTGCTGGAATACGATCTGCTGGTTCTTGATCACCATCAAGGTCGGCACGGCCTGCACTTTGGCGGCGGAGGCGAGATCCGGATTCTGGTCGATATCGACCTTCGCGAAATAAATGTCAGGATTCGCTTCGCTTGCCTTTTCGAACGTCGGGCCGAACGCACGGCACGGACCGCACCAGGTTGCCCAGAAATCCACTAATACCAGATCGTTGGATTCGACGACCTGATTGAAATCCTGCGAAGTGACCGCATGCGTTGCCATGATTGCTCCTTGCTGTTCGTTCCATCGACGCGCGTGACGGGCTACGCCCCTCGTATGCGACTGCTTTGGAGTATATAACCGCGCCCCAACCCGCCGCATTCCCGGCATATGCAATATCCGCTGTCAGAAGAATCGTCTTTCGGCGCATTCTTTTCCAGCCAATTCTACACAAGATGCGTGATAATGGGACTATGCCAGTGATGAATGATCGAAGTGCCCGACAGACGGGCGATTCGGATGCAGGCCGTCGTCGCGGAGAATTCGACGACATTACGCCGGAGGATTTCATTCGCGGAATAGGTAATCCTCCAGGATGGCTTGCTTCCGGCGAAATCAACCGTATGCGCGGCGAAATGCCGATTCCATACGTGCTTGTGGTGCCGGTGCGCACCGATGATCTGGGGCGTGTTTCACAGGTCGGATCGTTGCTTCGCGTGTCTGACGACGGCAGTATCGAGCGAACGCTGATTGCCGGGCGCGTGCTCTATCACGAATCGTTGCGTGAGGCCGTGGCGCGTAATGTCGCCAAGGATTTGGGCGATATCGCGTTGCCGCAGCTGCCGGTGAGTCTGCAGCCGTTCACCGTGGCCGAGTTCTTCCCGACGCCGGGACTATCCGATTATTTCGATTCCCGCCAGCATGCGATCGCATTGTGCTACGTGGTGCCGATCGCGGGCGACTGCAAGCCGCAGGATGAGACGCTTGACGTGGAATGGGTCAACACGAACAGCGAGATCCTCGACACTTTCATAAACCAGATGAGCAACGGATACGGCACGATTGTGCGTCAGGCGATCGCTTGGGCCGGCAGGTAGCCGACAGGCTTATGGTTGCCGTCGAAAACGGTCGGCCGTGGACGCCAGGAAAGCGCGTGGCAGCTTGCGAATGCAGGCAGCGTAAGCGATAGATATATAGGCAATATAGGGGAGAGGAACGGAGTGAGACGATGACGATCGAATTACATAATAACGTGTATTGCGAGGGCGAGGGGCTTCCCGTGGTGCTGGTGCACGGGTTCCCCGTGGACCACCGCATGTGGGACGAATGTGCGGAGGCGTTGGAGGCGGCCGCTGTGGAACATGGTGTGAAACGGTTCCCGATCTGGGGTCCCGACATGCCCGGTGCGGGAGAAGGGCCGATTCCTTCCGATGAGACCAGTGGCGGCAAAGACGCGGACGGCGCTTTCCCGAACGGTTTGGACCATATGGCCGACGCCTATGTCGCGATGTTGCATGCGGCCGGTTACGACAAGGCGATTTGGGCGGGCCTTTCGATGGGCGGCTATCTGGTTCTCGACATTCAGCGTCTGCACCCCGAAGCTGTTGCCGCGTTGGCATTGTGCGACACGAAGGCCGCGGCGGATTCCGCGCAGATGCGCGCGAAGCGCATCGCGATCGCCGAAGCATGCGAATCGACGGGCACGCATGAGCCGGTGATGGGATTTGCGGCATCCACACCTGAGGATTCCACCATCAAACAGTCGGCCGCCTACCGTGAACAGTTCACGACGTGGATCAACGAACAGCCTGCCGAAGGCATCGCATGGCGTGAGCGCATGGCGGCTGGGCGCCCGGATCTGAACGATGTGTTGCCTGCGATTACGGCACCGGTTGCGGTGATCTGCGGCGACAAGGATCCGTCGAGCCCGCCGAGCGTGATGACGCCGATCGCCGATGCGATGACAGGCACGAGCGCGGATATGACGGTGGTATTCGATTGCGGGCATTTCAGCGCATACGAGCATCCGCAGGCGGTTGCCGACGCGCTGCTCGCGCTGGTGCGCAGGGTGCAATAGCCGGTATTTTCCGCCGCTGCCGTCAATATCGCAATCAGAAATACAAAAAAGATATAAAAAAATAGAAAAGAAAATACGGAATAGAGAAAAAATATCCGCTCTATCAATCGTATTCAAGGAAAGAAGCAATCGATGAGCGTGTTCTCGCCACTGGCGCTGACTCAGGCACTGCCGTTCCTGCCACTTGCGCAAGGCGACATCGACTATGAGGTTTCGAGACGCGACGAACCCGACCTGTTCGACACGGCGCTGCTGGAGCCGGACACGAAGGTCATTCTCGTCAAAGACGGCATGGTGGCGGTGCCGCGCGGACAGGGAGCCATCGCGGACTACGCCAACGTGCATATGCGTCTCGCGCAATTGCCCGGCGCCTACGTGGCAGCGGAACTGCACACGCATCCGACGGCGCTCGCCATATTCCTTGGATCGTATGGCGGCAAACGCGACGAACACGTGGTCGCCGTTGACGTGTCTCGCGTGAAAGCCGCGGAGACGGTGGTCGCAAGCAGCGAGCATATGGGCGCGGACGATGCGTTCGGCGAACAGCACGAACCGGAAGCGAAAACGTCGAAATCGTTGCTGGAAAGCGCTGCGGAACGATTCGACTGGGTCGATCTGCGCGGATTCGCACCGCATGCCAGCGCGCGCGAAGCAGGCCAGGCCACGACGGCGATCTCGCTGGGCGTATGGCATGCGCGCCAACGTCATTGCCCCACATGCGGCGCTCCGACCGAACCGGCGTTGGGAGGATGGGCGCAACGCTGCACCAGCGAAGCGGACGGCAAGCGACTGCTGTTCCCCAGAGTGGAACCGGCCGTCATCACGGCGATCGTGGACCATGAGGACCGTCTGCTGCTGCAACACAACAGCGCATGGCGCAACACCGGACTGTACTCCGTATCGGCCGGCTTCGTGGAAGCCGGAGAAAACCTGGAGCATGCCTGCCGGCGCGAAGCCAAAGAGGAAGTCGGCATAGATATCGGCGAACTCAAATACTTGGGATCGCAGCCATGGCCGTTCCCCGCATCGCTCATGATGGCGTTCAAAGGCGTGGCCAACACCACCGACGTGCGCGTGGACGGCGACGAGACCCTGCAGGCGCGTTGGGTGACCCGCGACGAATACATGAACGAGTTGGTGGCAGGGCGTATGGAAGCTCCCGGGAAGGCCACCATAGCCCGCTATATGATCGAAGAGTGGCTCGGTCACGACCTCCCGTAACAAGTTTCGGCACTGCTCTAGGGAAATACATACGATTGACGTAGAATGAGCTTTCATGAGCGAAGAAAACGATAACAAGCCGAATCTGGATGTGCCCGAGCATCTTGAATATTCCGACGAGCATGTGTGGGTGGATGCTTCCACCGAGCCGGCCATGGTGGGTATCACCGAATATGCGGCCGACCAGCTTGGCGAACTCGTGTACATCGATCTGCCGGAAGTCGGCACCGAAGTGCAGGCGGGCGACGAGGTGGCGGAACTGGAATCCTCCAAGGCGGTCACGCCGCTGGTCGCTCCGGTGGCCGGCGTGATTCGCTATGTGAACAACGAGGCCGCCGACGATCCAAGCATCGTAACGGGTGACCCGTATGGCGAAGGCTGGATTTTCAAAATCGAACTTGAGGATGACGAGCCGGGACTGCTTTCCTCCGAGGAATACGCCAACATCGTGGCTCAGTGAACGGCACGATTCGGGAAATTGGATGGGAAATCATCGGTATTCCCTGAAAAATCCCTGATTTTCACGCTGGGGTACCAGGTAATTCAATAATTGCCTTTATAGTGGGGTTATGACCGAACCGCAGCCGTTGCCCCAGCGTGAACCGGATTCCATATCCGAAGATGACATGCCGACCGTGCCCATTCCCGCACGCAAGGTGGTCACCACCTTCGACGCGGCTTCGAAACACGAACGCATCGAAGTCAAGCCTCCGCTGACACGACTGTTCCGCCGCACCATTACCAGAGCGTTCAACAAGTGGGTGACGTTCTCAACAAGCATGGTGCTCAATCTCAACTGGTATCCGCGCGTGGAACCATATGTCGGCTACGGCACCGAACATTACTCTCGACTGATCTGCCGAACCGTGTACGGGCCCTTCAAACGTCAGGCGGGTCGTCTGACCCGTGGCATCCGTGCCATGCTCACCATCCCCTCGCCGCATACGAAGGTGCGCATCGCCATCGACGGCGTGCCCCTCGAAACCGTGCAGGTGGGCGCGTCCGAAGTGCACGACGAAGTGGACGCGCAGCGCAATGTCTCCAGTGAATTCGCAGCCTCCGATTCCGCAGGATATCTCGATCTCGTGGCCGAACATTCGCTCGAACCGGGCGTGCACGACGTGTCATACAAGGTACGCAGCCGCAAACCAGTCACAGCCAACCTGTTCACCATTCCCAGCGGTACGAAAGTCGGCGTGATCTCCGACGTGGACGACACCATCATGGTCACGCAGGCGCCAAGCCTGATGAAAGCCGCCTACAATCTGCTGCTGCTCGATCCAAAGAAGAAAATGCCGGTTGCGGGCATGAACCTGCTGTTCAACCGCATTGCGGACATGTTCCCGGACGCGCCGTTCTTCTACCTGTCGACATCGCCATGGAATGTGGAAAGCTCGATCCGGCATTTCATCGCCAACCATGGTTTTCCGGAAGGTCCGCTGCTATTGCGCGACCTCGATCCTCGCCCGAAAACGTTCATTCCTTCCGGAGTGCAGCACAAACTCGAGTATGCCGAACAATTGATGGCTGATTTTCCTGATATGAAGTTCATTCTGATCGGCGATGACGGGCAGAGGGATCCGACCACGTACGCCACGATCGCACGCCGATACCCAGGGCGTGTGCTGGCGATCGGCATCCGGCAGTTGTCTCCACGCGAAGTCGCCGGCAATCTCGGCACCGTTGCGGGGCGTGCGGTCACGCAGCCGATCCCGGTCACCGATGTCCCGGTATTCACGGGAACGACCGGCTCGAATCTGATGAAAACCATGCTGCCGTTCCTGAAACAACAGATGGGCGTCTGACTTTTTCGTACGCCCGGAGCAGGGGGTGCGTGCCGCGTGGGATTGGGAATGCAATGCCGGTATAATCGCGTGCATGACTGATTTTCGGGGTGAACAGGGCGCAACGGGCGCGCGAGAAAGCGACGAAAGCGTGCAAGACAAATGCGGGATGCCGATCGCGAAGCGTGTGCCGAAGGAGCGCGTATTCCACGGCGACACCTTCATCGACGAGTACGAATGGCTGCGCGACAAGGAATCGCATGACGTGCAGGATTACGTCGCCGCGCAGAACCGGTATTGCGAGCAGCGCATGGAACCGTTGAAAACCCTACGCTCCACACTGTTCGACGAGCTCAAGTCGCACGTTCAGGAAAACGACATGTCCGTGCCGACACGCATGGATGGCTACTGGTATTTCGTACGCACCCAGGAGGGCCAGCAGTATGCGGTGCAATGCCGTGTGCCTATTCGAGGCGCAGACGATTGGGATCCGCCAACCATTGAAATCGGCGTGCCCATCGACGGCGAACAAGTGGTGTTCGACACCAATGCCGAAGCGCAAGGCCATGATTTCTTCCGTATCGGCGGCATGGATATTTCCAAAGACGGACGTTGGATGCTGTACGGCACCGACACCAGCGGCGACGAACGTTACGATTTCCGCATCCGCAGCTTGGAAACCGGCAAGGAACTGCCGGAAGTGTTCGAGGGCATCGGTGGCGCCTGCTTCACACCGGACGCGCAATGGGTGTTCTATGTGAAGCTCGACGACGCGTGGCGTCCATACGCGGTGATGAGGCACCGCGTCGGCACTCCCATCGTCGACGATGTGGAGGTGTACCGCGAACGAGACGAACGATTCTGGGTTGGCATCGGCCTGTCGTTCGACGAACGCAATCTGGTGATCGGCACCGGGTCGAAGACTACCACCGGACTGTCCGTGGAGGAGCGGCGGTACGGCAACTGGCGGCGGGGCGGCTACTACGACGAGGACGGCGTATGGCGTTCGCACGCCGCCGGGCTGGAGCGGGTGCCCTACGACGGGTACGCCGCCCTGCTCCACGAGGGGAGCGGGTGCTCACTGCCCGGGAGGCCCGGCAGGCCGACCAGGGCGGCGGGGCGCAGGTGACCATCACCGGAAATACCTTCGAGGTGCGCCAGGAGAGCGACATCGACGCCATTGCGGAGGCGCTCTACCGGAGGCTCCGGCTGGCACA
>ENA-OPZZ01001146-OPZZ01001146.1-human-gut-metagenome-genome-assembly--contig:-NODE-1146-length-17671-cov-3.773655_pt1 | contig 17671 bp, 19 predicted proteins | sample MGYA00242487_ERZ504511 | MGnify/ENA primary metagenome ERZ504511 (study PRJEB26092, sample SAMD00036241) | human gut metagenome | host: Homo sapiens | study: EMG produced TPA metagenomics assembly of... | reverse complement strand
GAATAAATTCAAACAGAGTACCAAAAATAGCGTTAAAGGTTTTATTCCACCCGATTAATATACCGAATGGAATCCCTATCCCCAGAGAAAATAATAATGCTAAAAAAATACGTTTTAAACTCGCTAAAATATGCCCAAAGATCATATATCCATTAATTGGCTTTTCGAACGTTTTAACAAATCGTTTCATTACCAGATCCGGCCCTGGTACAAGATCCGAATTACCTCTGGAAATCTGAACCCATAAGAGGAATAACAATACCAATGACAATGCAGGCGCTATCGTATATAAAATATGTTCGAACCCCTTTTTCCAGTTTGTAACATTTTTTCATCAGACAGTCCTCCATTTCACAAAAATATGCTCCAGCTTTGTGAATATCCATGAGAACGCAAAACCCAGAATTCCAATTGTAACCATTCCTAATACAATGATATCGACTCGCCCAAACTGCCGCCCCATATTAATCATATAACCAAGTCCGGCATTAGCAGCCAGCAGCTCTGCCGCTACCAATGTGCTCCATGCAGAGTTAAGTGCTATTCGTATTCCTGCAAAAGTCATGGGCAGAGAAGAGGGGATTCCTATTTTCAGAAATATCGTAAAGTCTGATGCCCCATACGTTTTCGCTACATTAATCAAAGTCTGATTCGTACTTTTGATTCCTGCTGTAGCATTAATGACACAAGGGACAAAGGAGGCAAAAAATATAATCATTGCTTTAGCCTCAAGGCCAATCCCAACCCACAGAATGGTCAGGGGAATCCACGCAATTGGAGGGATTGGGCGCATGATCTCAAATATAGGGCGAACAAAACGGCTAACTGTCTTATACCAGCCCATAAGCCAGCCCAGGGGAACCCCAATCACAATTGCAAGAAGCAGACCACTGCATGCAACTTTTAAGCTGACCAGTATATTCGTCTGCAGCAGGGATCCATCCGGGCTTTTATTATTCAGCTTATCAAACAAAGCCGCAAATACCTTTGTCGGCGCAGGCAAAATTTTATCTGATAGTATCCCGGCAGTAACACAGCCCTGCCAGATGAGTAAAAAAAGTCAGAACGCTGAGTACGGAAATTACCGCATACCGGTCTAAGATTTTTTTTCATAATCAGCCACCTTTACTCCTTCATTGCCGCAATTTCATTGATGATATCTGCTTTAAAATAACCGCCCAGCAGTTTGGTATCATCACCTTTCTGATAGCTTCCGTTCTTGATATAGAATAACAGTGGGTCGTTATGCATCGCTTCTATTAACAACATCGCTCCATCTTCCGTTTTTTTCATTAAACCGCAGGTACAGCCGGTATAATGCCCGTATCACCAGAAATACACACGCAAGCACCAGTCCGATACCGATCATCCAGCCAATGAGATCCAGCAGCTTATAGAACAGTTCCAGAAACCAAGGTGCCTGATTGCCGACAGCCGGCATCGCCTGTTGCACCTGTTCGGTCGCCATGGTCTCCTCTTCCACAGGGGAATTGGGAATCAGAAGCAACAGCCAGCGAATCACCGTCTTCAAAGCATTTCCCAGCTGCCGTATCAGCTGATCTAAGCCAAGATAGGGCGCGACGATCATCGCAGCTGCCGTCAGTCCCGATACGATCCACATCATACCCTGATTGATTCTGGCCAGCCGTCGCACCGGCAGACGCTCCATTGTTGCATGATTTTTCAAAAAGGTATCCACTTCTTCCAGATTCGTATGGAAATTGCAGATCAGAAAATATACAGCCGCCAGTATCGGTGCGATCCGTACTGCCATATCGGATGCAAAATGACCGCCAAGAAAATACAAAATCACATCGATCCCGATCCACGGATATACCGGCGCTTCCAGCCAGCAGGTGTTTCTGGCCGCTCTGGCATAAAAATAAGAAATAGCAGCCAGAACTCCCAGAATCCCCATCCAGATTCCGCGCACCCCGCTTCCTGCCGCCATAACAGAACCCACAACTGCCAGCGCAGCGATCAAACCATACTGCCAGAAATGTCCGGCCCATCTTACAGCCGCAAACAAAATCGCATTCACCGGAAACAGTAACAGTCCCACCTGGATAAATGGTTCATTTCCGTGGCCGGAAGTTACCACCGCACAGGCATAGATGGCAAATAAAACCAGGTAACCGTGACACAGTTCCAGGAAAGTAATGGCAGCTTCTCTTTTCGTCATTTTTAACTTTTTCATTTCGCCACCTCCCACCGGATCATAGTCACCTTCCGGTTTTCCGGTAATTTCCACTCCATATCATCGTATAACGTTGCGATCCATGCTCCCGTTCCACCGTCCTGCAAAAGGCTGTCAAATCCTTCATAGCAGCTTTCTCTCTGATTCTTGGAAATCATCACATACGTCCGGTTTCCATTCTCTTTTTCTTCCCGCAGACGATCCAGGATCACTTCCATATGTTCTGCCTTTTTGTAAGATCCAGTCTTGTCAGACCCTCATACAGAGAGCGCACCTGCTGCGGACCTGTTCCTCCGTTCAGACTGAAACATTCGTCACTTTTCAGATCCCGCCCATTAGTACGGATTCCCACCGGGACCCCCTGTTGCAAAAGCCGGGAAGCCAGAGCAGCCGCCAGGCTGATTCCTTCCTCATGAATCTCATCGAATTTCCAGATGGTCTCATCTTCCACGTCCAGCAAGATCATCACTTCCTGAGCCGATGTGGAATCGTACAGATTGACCATCCACTGATCTGTTCTGGCTGATACCTTCCAGTTGATCTTATGCATGGGATCTGTAGGCTGATACTCCCGGATACCCCGGAATTCAAAGGGATCTTCATAAAGATTCTTCTGCGACAGCACACTTCCCATGATCTTCTGGAACGGAATCTCCAGCTTTGTATCATCTACCATACGCGGATAGACATAAAAATGATCCGGTGACTCCAGCGTCTTATAGAACTTTTTGTTCATCAACGGACTTCTGGTTACCAATTCTACCTGAGACAGCTCATAATACCCACGCTTGGAACAGTGAAACGGAATGGTTCTCGTGATTTTCTGATATCCGCCGACAGAAAAGATATCTCTTTTATAACACTGATCCGAAACACTGGTATTTTCCCCGTCTGCAAACCATAGATTTCGATGCATCTGAAACCCAACCTGCAGGACCGGAAGAAATAACCATTTCCGGTTATAGATGGTTTCCGTCAGCATGGCATCCCGGCCTTCCAGAGACGGCTCTTTCTGAAATTCTACCCGGGCATCCAGGTTCTTTCCCCACAGATGCCCGTAGATTTTCACCAGCGCATAGTTCATCACCAAAGCGCCAATTACGATCACTATAATAACCATCTGTTATCTCTCCCATTCTTCTGTAGGAACACTGACTTTCGACAGGATCTCTTCTATCTTGATCTTTCCGGTAACAGCTCCGCCAAATCCCCTGGATAATACCAGTCTGTGCGCCATCACAGGACCGGCAACTTTCTTGATATCCTCCGGTACCACATAGTCTCTGCCCTGAATCCATGCATATGCCTGAGAAGCCCGCAGCAGGGCCATTGTTCCTCTCGGACTCACACCGGAAAGAATCTCTTTGTCCTTTCTGGTGGCCTGCACCAGTTCTGCCATATAATCTAGCAGAAGCTCATGCACATGAACCTTCTTCACTTCTTCTCTTGCCGCAAGGATCTGTTCTTTTTTACACACTGCCTGCAGTGTCTCATAGGGCTGATCCAGAATAAACCGCTTTAAAATTCCCACTTCTTCTTTCTTATCCGGCAGCCCCATCGATAACTTCATAAAGAAACGGTCCAGCTGCGCTTCCGGCAACGGGAAAGTTCCGGTAGTTTCCAGTGGATTCTGCGTTGCAATAACAAAAAATGGCTCTTCCAGCTTTCTCGTCACACCATCCACCGTCACCTGACGTTCTTCCATACACTCCAGCAGACTGGCCTGCGTTCTCGGTGTGGCACGGTTGATCTCATCCGCCAGAATGATATTGGCAAATACAGGACCCGGCCGGAACTGGAATTCTCCTGCTTTCTGGTTATAATAGTTCAGACCTGTAATATCGGACGGCAAAAGATCCGGGGTAAACTGAATTCTTCCAAACTCAGCATCTAAGGATTTTGCCAGCGATTTTGCCAACATGGTCTTTCCGGTTCCCGGCACGTCTTCCAGCAGTACATGTCCTCCTGCTGCCAGTGTGGTCAGCACCAGATTAATGGTTTCGTCCTTTCCAACCAGTACTTTTCCGATATTTTCTCTTAATGCCTGCACCCAGGTTCTTGATTGTTCCATGTAAAAAGTCCTCCCATATCAAGTGATTCAGGTGTTTTATCAGCATTTTGCATGATATTTTCCCCTGTTTTCATGTCTCTTTCGTTACATTTGAACGAATAGTTACATTATAACTTGATATGAGAGGACTTTCAAGTGCTGTGTTCACTTTCTGTGACTCAACACAGTTATTTTCTTTTTATGCCACACGAATCATTCCGGAGATTTCTTTCACGGTAGACATGCCCTTTGCCACTGCCAGCGCATCCTTCAGATTCTTCTCTTTCACATCATCTGTGATCACTACGATCTCTGCATACTGGTCATTCTTTCTTCTCTGGATAACCTGCGCCAGACTGACACCACTGTTGCCAAATACACTGGCAATATTGGCCAGTACACCCGGACGGTCTTCCACAAACATGCGAATGAAGAACTTACTGCTGATCTCGTTCATGTGCTTGATCGGAAGATTCTTATAACAGGTACATCCGATTCGTCCACAGCAATCATTCAAAATATTTCTTACAATATCAAAGACGTCGCCCACAACTGCACTGGCTGTCGGCAGTTCTCCGGCACCACGGCCATAGAACATGGCATCCTGTACGGCATCCCCTGCTATCAAACAATGCGTTGTATGCATCATTAACAGATGCCAAGTGGATGATTGACATCGATCAGCATCGGATGCACTCTTGCTTCGATACCTTCCGGTGTATTTCTTGCCACACCAAGGAGTTTGATCACGCAGCCCATCTCTTTGGCATACTGGATATCCGTCGCTGTGATCTTGGTGATTCCTTCTGTATATACGTCATCAAAGGTAACCCGTGAATTAAAAGCAGCGCTGGCAAGGATTGCAACCTTTCTTCCCGCATCCAGTCCTTCTACATCGGCGGTCGGATCACTTTCCGCATATCCCAGTTCCTGTGCCAGTTTCAGGGCATCGGCGAATTCCATGCCATTCTGGCTCATCTTAGTCAGGATAAAGTTGGTAGTTCCGTTCATGATACCCATCACTTCTGAGATATGATTTCCTGCAAGACACTGCTTGATCGGACGAATGATCGGGATACCACCGGCTACTGCCGCTTCGTGTAAGAAATCTTTTTTATTCTTTGCTGCGGTATCCAGCAGAATATGTCCGTCAGCTGCGATCAGATCTTTGTTAGCAGTTACCACATTTTTTCCTGCTTCCAGGGCTTCCAGAATATACGTTCTTGCCGGTTCCATGCCACCGATCAGCTCAATAACGATCTCGATCTCCGGATCCTCCACGATCTCTTTCCAGTTATTGGTAAGCAGGGACGGATCGTCAATCTTTTTGGATGCTTTTTCAATATTGCGAACCAGAATTTTCTTCAATTCCACTTTTGCACCCAATTTCGGGATCATTTCCTCTTCCTGCATTTTCAGCACTTTATAAACACCACCGCCTACGGTACCTAAACCAAGCAGGGCTGCTTTAATGACTCTGTCTGCCATATGTTTCTCCTTTTCCGCCCAAGAAAGTTTCCTGACTTTCTTTTCTCAGGGCAACATCACTTTTCGCCCATTTTACCACACTAAAGTGAACTTGTGAAGTGTGAAGTTCCGGATACACTGAAATTTCTCCGAATTCTCTCTTGCATTTTCACCTGTTCTGATACATAATAACATTAAGTGCATCGTTTTCGATGTACCAGACAACCTTTATATTGCTGACGGGGAGCTGGTGAAAGCCGGCTGAGAGGAGACGTGATTCCGTTTCGACCCGAAAACCTGATTTGGATAATGCCAACGTAGGAAAGATATACCGGACAAAAGAAGTATACATACACACTGTTTCCTTTTTTCGTCATACAGATCACAGGATCCTTACTCAGGTAAGGGTCCTTTTTTACTGCATGGTAAAAAGTCCTCCACAAGAAGCCGCCGAACTGCTCCTTCTCGCAATATATCCGTCTGTCAAAAGCGATACATCGGGGACACCACCTTGTACCGCTGTAAAAAAGACAAAATCTTATGATTTTGTTCAGCATCAGAAACCCGGAACCTGCTTTCTGATGCAGGCGTCAGCAACTACTCCTATATATTGTCCGGGCGTATGGATTTTTGTTCTGCATGGATACGTCTGTGTTTTGCTGACGTCAAAAACGGATACTTTTTTATTATGTATGTGAAAAGAATGGAGGCAAAACAACATGAGAAATTACACCACTCAGATGGATGCGGCACGCAAGGGAATCATCACACCCGAAATCAGCCTTGTAGCCAAAAAGGAGCATATGGATGTCAGTAAACTGATGACACTTGTTGCCGAAGGTAAAGTAGCGATCTGCGCCAATAAAAATCACACCTGTTTAAGCGCGGAAGGTGTGGGAAGTATGCTCCGCACAAAAATCAATGTCAATCTCGGTGTTTCCCGTGACTGTAAAGACTATGATATCGAAATGAAGAAAGTAATGAGCGCTGTGGAACTCGGTGCCGAAGCCATCATGGATCTTTCCAGCCATGGAAATACCCAGCCTTTCCGCCGTAAACTGACAAGTGAATGTCCGGTTATGATCGGTACAGTTCCTGTCTATGACAGCGTCATTCATTATCAGCGTGATCTTGCAACTCTGACCGCAAAAGACTTTATAGATGTGATCCGGATGCATGCGGAGGACGGTGTAGACTTTGTCACTCTCCACTGCGGAATCACACGAAAAACCATCGAGCAGATCAAAAAGCACAAACGAAAAATGAATATCGTCAGCCGTGGAGGAAGTCTGGTTTTTGCCTGGATGAGCATGACCGGAGAGGAAAATCCATTCTATGAGTATTATGATGAAATTCTTGATATCTGTGAAGAATATGATGTGACCATTTCTTTAGGTGATGCCTGCCGGCCGGGATGTCTGGCAGATGCAACCGATGTATGCCAGATTGAAGAACTGGTCCGTCTCGGAGAACTGACAAAACGTGCATGGGATCACAATGTACAGGTTATGGTGGAAGGTCCGGGACATGTGCCTCTGGATCAGGTAGCTGCCAATATGAAAGTCCAGCAGAGCATCTGTATGGGAGCTCCTTTCTATGTACTCGGACCACTTGTCACCGATATTGCTCCCGGATATGACCATATCACCGCAGCCATCGGTGGCGCCGTTGCTGCCATGAACGGTGCTGCATTCCTTTGTTATGTAACACCAGCCGAACATCTGGCTCTTCCAAATGTAGAAGATACCAAGCAGGGAATCATTGCCTCCAAAATCGCAGCTCATGCAGCTGATATTGCCAAAGGAATCCCCGGAGCACGTGACATGGATGATAAAATGGCAGATGCACGTCGTGTGCTCGACTGGGATGCCCAGTATGCCTGTGCTTTAGATCCGGAAACTGCCAAATCCATCCGCGCCAGCAGAATGCCGGAAGATGACCACAGCGATACCTGCAGCATGTGCGGCAAATTCTGTGCTGTCAGAAGCATGAACAAAGCCCTCGCCGGAGAGTATATTGATATTTTGTAAAATTATCACTTTTTAAATGATCGTGTATTTTTCATTTAAAAGTAATTATGATGAAATTATAAAACGCCACGAAGCGCATTGGATCTGCTGAATATCACCAGATCTTCTTGCGTTTCGTGGCGTTTTGACACGTTTCTTTATTTACTTTTTACAAATGTAAGGATTTATTTGTAGTTTACGATCTGTCCGAATTCTTCTTTGAGGGAAGCGCCTCCAACCAGTCCGCCATCGATGTCTGCCTGAGCAAACAGGTCTGCTGCTGTTTTGGAGTTTACGGATCCACCGTACTGGATACGGATCTCTGCTGCTGTAGCATCATCGTATACTTCAGCGATGCATTCACGGATCTTACCGCATACTTCCTGAGCCTGCTCAGTTGTAGCTGTTTTACCTGTTCCGATTGCCCAGATTGGCTCGTAAGCGATAACGGCTTTCTTTGCCTGATCTGCTGTCAGACCCTGGAAGCCAATCTTAACCTGCTGACGGATGAAGTCCATGGTTACACCCTGCTCTCTCTGTTCCAGAGACTCACCACAGCACATGATAGGTGTCAGTCCATGTTCGAATGCTTTGTGCATTTTTTTGTTGATATCTTCATCTGTTTCTCCGAAGTATCCTCTTCTCTCGGAATGTCCCAGAACAACGTATTTTACGCCTGCATCTACCAGCATGTTCGGGGAGATTTCTCCGGTGTAAGCACCTTTTTCTTCGAAGTACATATTCTCAGCACCAACCTGGATGTTAGTTCCTTTTGCAGCTTCTACTACAGGAACGATGTCGATAGCAGGTACGCAGAATACTACGTCTACTTCGTCATTCTTTACCAGTGGTTTCAGAGTTTCAACCAGTTTAACAGCCTCACTTGGAGTCATGTTCATTTTCCAGTTACCGGCAATAATTTTTTTTCTAGCCATGTTACGTTTCCTCTTTTCTTGTATCCTTTCCAGGATCTGATTCTTATTTATCGTTTGCTGCTGCTACACCTGGCAGTTCTTTTCCTTCCAGGAATTCCAGGGAAGCTCCACCACCGGTAGAGATGTGAGTCATCTTGTCACCAAATCCCAGGATATTAACAGCTGCTGCGGAATCACCACCACCGATGATGGTTGTAGCGTCTGTCTCAGCCAGAGCTTTTGCTACTGCTGCGGTACCGTGTGCGAAGTTCGGCATTTCGAAGCATCCCATCGGTCCGTTCCATACAACTGTCTTAGCATCTTTTACAGCGTCTGCAAACAGTTTTTCTGTTTCCGGTCCGATATCCAGACCTTCCCAGCCATCCGGAATCTGTCCACATGGAACAACTTTCATGTTGCAGTCGTTGGAGAATTCATCACCGATTCTGTTATCTACAGGCAGAAGCAGTTTTACACCTTTTTCTGCTGCTTTTTTCTTCATATCCAGAGCATACTGCAGATAGTCATCTTCACACAGGGATACACCGATGGTACCACCTTCTGCTTTTGCGAAAGTATAAGCCATACCACCGCCGATGATCAGAGTATCTACTTTATCCAGCAGGTTGTTGATTACAGAAATCTTGCTGGAAACTTTTGCTCCACCCAGGATAGCAACGAATGGTCTTTCCGGGTTGTTTACTGCATTGCCAAGGAAATCGATCTCTTTCTGCATCAGATATCCAACAACAGCAGTATCTACATATTTTGTAACACCTACGTTAGAGCAGTGAGCTCTGTGAGCGGTTCCGAATGCATCGTTTACGAAAACATCACACAGGGAAGCCAGTTCTTTGGAAAATTCGTCTCCGTTTTTGGTTTCTTCTGCACGATAACGGGTGTTCTCCAGAAGGATTACTTCGCCGTCTTTCATAGCTTCTACAGCTGCTTTTGCGTTTGGTCCGACAACTTCCGGATCAGCTGCAAATTTTACTTCCTGTCCCAGCAGTTCGCTCAGTCTTACTGCAACCGGTGCCAGAGATAATTCTGGTTTCGGCTCTCCCTTCGGTTTGCCAAGATGAGAACACAGAATTACTTTTCCACCATCAGCAATCAGTTTTTTGATCGTAGGAAGTGCTGCTACCAGACGGTTCTCGTCTGTGATCTTTCCATCCTGCAGAGGTACGTTGAAGTCGCAACGAACCAGAACTCTTTTGCCTTTTACGTTGATATCATCAACAGATTTTTTATTAAGCATTGGCATATGCCTCCTTTTTATTATTCGCACATCTGTGCAATTACAGCCGCAGCTGTATAAAAAAGGAGCCCGGTCCAAAGAGACCGGACCCCCAATGAGCCTATGGATTATGCATTCAGCAGTTTTCCGAAGTGTTTGATTGTTCTTACCATCTGGCTTGTGTAAGAATTCTCATTGTCATACCATGAAACAACCTGTACTTCTGTTGTACCGTTTTCCAGTGGCAGAACCATTGTCTGAGTAGAATCAAACAGAGAACCAAATCTCATACCAACGATATCGCTGGATACGATTTCGTCTTCGTTGTATCCGAAGGACTCGTTAGAAGCTGCTTTCATAGCTGCGTTGATCTGATCAACTGTTACGTTTCCTTCAACAACTGCTGTCAGGATAGTTGTGGATCCTGTAGGAGTTGGAACACGCTGTGCAGAACCGATCAGTTTGCCGTTCAGTTCCGGAATAACCAGACCGATAGCTTTTGCAGCACCTGTGCTGTTTGGAACGATGTTAACTGCAGCTGCACGGGATCTTCTCAGATCGCCTTTTCTCTGCGGTCCGTCCAGAGTCATCTGATCTCCTGTGTAAGCGTGAATTGTGCACATGATACCGGATTTGATCGGTGCCAGTTCGTTCAGAGCTTTTGCCATAGGAGCCAGGCAGTTTGTTGTACAGGAAGCTGCAGAGATGATATGATCATCTGCTGTCAGAGTTTCATGGTTTACGTTGTAAACGATTGTTTTCAGATCGTTTCCAGCCGGAGCGGAAATGATAACATGTTTAGCACCAGCATCGATATGAGCCTGAGCTTTGTCTTTGGATGTATAGAATCCAGTACACTCCAGAACTACATCTACACCGATTTCTCCCCAAGGAAGTTCAGCTGCATTAGCTTTTGCGTAAATTTTGATTTCTTTTCCATCAACTGTGATAGAATCTTCACCAGCTTTTACTGTGTCAGCCAGAGCATATTTTCCCTGTGTGGAATCATATTTCAGTAAGTGTGCTAACATTTTTGGGGAAGTCAGGTCGTTGATTGCAACGATTTCAAATCCCTCTGCTCCAAACATCTGTCTGAATGCCAGACGACCGATACGTCCAAAACCATTAATTGCTACTTTTACTGCCATGATTTTCATTCCTCCTAAAAAGTAAATAAAATTTGTGAGGTTTCTATAAGATTGTTAAAGAAACATCAACCTGTAATTATTCTACCTAATTTGCCTGAAAAATTCAAGCATATTTTCAAATTTTCACCAAAACTTTTCTGAATTCCGGTTTTCCCTTTCTGAACACTGTATAAGAATCGAATCCACAGTCAGACAGTAATTCTGGAAGTCGGTCAAATCCATAGCCCAGATACTCCGGCACATGACCGTCGGAACCGACTGTAATCAGTTCTCCACCCATTTCCCGGTATCTGCGGATCACATCCGGGTGGGGATTGGTAAAGCCAAGCATTCGAAGACCTGCTGTATTTACTTCCAGTGCAATCTGATGACTGATCAGATACTGCAGGATCGCATCGATTTCCTGTGAAAATCTCTCATAGGAATAATATCTGTCTTTCTCTTTCCCGTAGCGCACCGCATAGTCCAGATGGCCCAGTGTATGGATCTTCGGTGCTCTTTTTAAGTTTTCCAGAGTTGCCCGGAAGTATTCACGATACGCCTCTTCATCCCCCATTTCTTCATATATTTTTCCAAAATAAGGGTCTTCTCCGTGGAGCAGATGCATGGAACCAATGACGAAATCAAAAGGATATTTTTCAATATAGGCCTGCTGGCGGTCTTTCAGATGCTCCTGCATGCCCAGTTCCACACCAAGGCAGATGCGGATCCGGTCTTTGTATTCTTCCTGTAGCTCCAGTACCCGTTTTACATAGGCATCCGTATCCAGTTCGAATTCTCCCTCCGGATAATCCATATCCATATGATCTGTAAAACAGATATGATCCAGTCCCAGTGCGATGGCACGTTCTACCTGATCTGTGATTTTTCGTCTCGCTGTCCGACGAAAATTCCGTGTGGATATGACAGTCTGCAGTTATTCTTCCTTCATATGGAATGGTTTCTTTCCGGCTCGTCATACAATGGTTCCCCCTCCCAGCACATACTCTCCCTGGTACAGTACCAGTGCCTGTCCCGGTGTCACTGCCCTGACCGGAGTATCAAAGTGGCATTCCAGTAAATCTTCACCGATTCGTTTTACTTTGCAGGTATCCCCTCTGTGGTTATAACGGATCTTTCCGAGAGCTCCGATCTCTTCCGGAATGTCTTCCACTGCCATAAAGTTCAGGCGGTTCGCCCGCACAGTGGTCGTAAACAGATCTTCGTTACTTCCAAGAACCACTTCATTGGTTTCCGGGCAGATCTTCTGTACAAATACCGGTTTTCCAAGCGCGATATTCAGTCCTTTTCTCTGTCCGATCGTATAACGGGTGATTCCTTTGTGGCGTCCGAGAACTTTACCGTCTTTGTCCACAAAATTGCCCTCCGGCACTTTTCCCTGACCGTACCCGTCGATAAATCCTGCATAATCGTTATCATCCACAAAGCAGATCTCCTGAGAATCTTTTTTGTGTGCGGTCGGAAGTCCGATCTTTTCTGCCATGACACGGATCTGATCTTTGGAGTACTCACCTACCGGCATCAGTGTCCGCTTTAACTGTTCCTGTGTCAGATTATACAGTGCATAGGTCTGATCTTTTGCCGCAGTCACAGAATTGCGGATCGCATATCTGCCGTTTGGCAGCTGCTCGATTCTTGCATAATGTCCGGTAGCAATATAGTCCGCACCGATGGCAAGACTTCTTTGCAGCAGGGACTCCCATTTTACATAGCGGTTGCAGGCGATGCACGGATTCGGTGTGCGGCCGTGCAGATACTCGTCCACAAAATAGTCCATGACATTTGCCTTGAATTCTTTTTTGAAATTCATAACATAGTATGGAATATCAAGGATCTGCGCCACTCTTCTGGCATCGTCAACGGCAGAAAGGCCGCAGCATCCCCCGTTTTCTTCCTGGATCAGCTCCGGCTCGTCCTGCCAAATCTGCATGGTTACTCCGATCACATCGTAACCCTGTTCTTTTAACAGCCAGGCTGCCACAGAGGAGTCAACTCCTCCGGACAGCCCTACAACTACCTTTTTTTTTCATTAATATTCTTCCTCTTCGGTCTCCCCTTCACTGATATCAGACTTCGGTTTGCTTAAGCCTTCGATCTTGATGTGATGTTTCTCCGCATAATCCCACAGTGCTGCGTGGATGGCTTCCTCAGCCAGCAGGGAACAGTGTACCTTTACAGGCGGCAGTCCGTCCAGTGCTTCCATAACAGCTTTATTAGTTACTTCCAGTGCTTCCTGAATAGTTTTTCCTTTTACCAGTTCAGTGGCCATACTGCTGGTTGCAACAGCTGCACCACAACCGAATGTTTTGAATTTGCAATCCTGAATGATACCGTTGTCATCGATATCCAGATACATTCTCATGATATCTCCACATTTTGCATTACCTACGGTACCTACACCGCTGGCGTTTTCGATTTCCCCTACATTTCTCGGATGCTGAAAATGATCCATTACTTTTTCACTATACATATCTATATTTCCTCCGTATATTCGTATGTTAATCTTTTTTATTATTTATTCTGTTTTTTCATAAAGTCTTCGTACAGCGGAGACATACTTCTCAGACGCGCTACGATACCTTTGATCTGCTCAACAACAAAATCTGCATCTTCTTTTGTGGTTTCCTCACTCAGCGTCAGACGCAGAGATCCGTGTGCGATCTCGTGAGGCAGCCCAATGGCCAGCAGTACATGAGAAGGATCCAGAGATCCGGAAGTACAGGCGGAACCACTGGATGCACAGATACCTGCCATATCCAGCATGATCAAAAGAGATTCTCCCTCGATAAACTGGAAGCTGAAGTTTACATTGTTCGGCAGACGCAGTGTTGGATGTCCGTTCAGTTTGCAGTACGGGATCTCTTCCTGGATCTTTTTGATCATGTAATCTCTTACTTCGATTTCTTTTGCGGTACGTTCTTCCATGGTACGAAGTGCACGTTCTGCTGCCACACCGTATCCTACGATACCCGGTACATTTTCTGTTCCGGCTCTTCTTTTTCTCTCCTGAGCACCACCGTGAACGAAGGAACGCAGTTTCAGTCCTTTGCGGATATACAGACATCCGATACCTTTTGGTCCGTTGATCTTATGTCCGCTGGAGCTTAACATATCAATATTACACTCGTCTACATTGATCGGAATCTGACCAAATGCCTGTACGGCATCTGTATGGAATAAAATACCATGTTCTTTTGCAATAGCACCGATCTCTTTGATTGGCTGCAGAGTGCCGATTTCATTGTTTGCTGCCATTACAGAGATCAGGATGGTCTCCGGTGTGATAGCCTTCTGCAACTGATCCAGATCTACAACACCATTTTCATCCACATCCAGATATGTGATCTTTGCACCCTGTTTTTCCAGCCATTCACAGGTATGCAGTATGGCATGATGCTCGATTTTGGTAGTGATGATATGGTTTCCTTTTGATTTATATGCTTCGTAAGTAGCTTTCAGTGCCCAGTTGTCGGACTCGGAACCGCCTGCGGTAAAGTAGATGTCATTCGGGTTCGCTCCGATGACAGAAGCTACTTTTTCTCTTCCTTCTGTCACTGCTTTTTTGCTGATTCCTGCCAGTTCATATACGCTGGACGGATTGCCATAGTACTCCGTAAAATACGGGAGCATCGCCTCTACTACTTCCGGTGCAACTTTTGTGGTTGCCGCATTATCCAGATAAATAATTTTCTTCATGATGATTTTGCCTCCTATCCCTGACAGCCTGCAGGCTGTACCTGTCCTTTTTCTTTCAGTTTTTTACTCTCTTCCACCAACTGGTTGAGATACATGGTATCCACTGCATGAGTAATTCCTTCGTTGATGCGCTGCCATACATATCGCGTCACACACAGATCTGCATTTTCGCAGCCACCGTTTCCTTCTTCGCCGTTTGCCGGACAGGTTACTGCTCGCAGATCTCCTTCCAGTGCACGAAGAATATCTCCAACCGAGATACCGATTGCCGGTCTTGCCAGCTGGTACCCTCCGTTGGCTCCCCGGATGCTTTTCACCAGTCCTTCCTTTTTCAGACTGGCCATCAGCTGTTCAAGATAACGCTCGGAGATGTTCTGCCGATCCGCTATACTCTGTATAGACACCGGTTCTTTTTCACTATATACAGCCAGATCGATCATCGCTCGGAGACCGTATCTGCCCTTCGTTGATAATTTCATGTTACCTCCCTTCCGGAAGTTTCCTTTGGTCTTTCAGATTCCCTAGTAATCTACTGGGATATGACCCTTTGTCAATATAACACGACTCCCCGGTTCTGTCAAGGCTGGCAGCCTCATATATTTTAAAAAAAGCCCCGGAGCTTGTTATGTTTTCTTCTACGAAGCATCCTGTCCTCACCGGTACTGCCATCCTCACCTGTGCGGGTACCTTGAGCCGCCTGATTGGCTTCTTTTATAGGATATTCCTATCCCGCACCATTGGTGCACAGGGTCTGGGAATCTACCAGATGATTTTCCCGGTCTATGCCTTCTGCCTGTCCGGTGTCACCGCCGGCATTCAGAGTGCCTTATCCCGCTGCTGCTCCGCCGCTTTATCCAAGGGAAATCCGAGAAAGGGATGGGTATTTTTCCTGAGTGGCAGCGGACTTTCTGTGGGACTTTCACTGATCGTGTCCTTTTTTCTGTACACCCGCGCACCCTGGATCAGCCTTCATATCTTACATGAGATCCGATGCTGTGAACTTCTGCAGCTGCTTGCTTTCAGTCTGCCCCTCTGTTCCATACACACCTGCATCCATGCCTGGTACTTTTCCACCCGCCGAACCACGGTTCCGGCTGTATCACAATTACTGGAACAGTTTGCCCGGGTGAGTGCCTCTTATGTCATTTACCTGATTTTCCTGGAGCAAAACCTTGCTCCGACACCGATTCTCGCCGTTGGCGGCATGCTTTTCGGAGAACTGACAGCCTGCTTCTTCTGTGTTCTCTGTCTCGCATTTCAAAAACCTGCCCACAAAGGCACTGCCGGCTTTCGCGTCCGTTCCTGCCTCTGGGAAATCCTCACCTTATCCGTCCCGCTCACCCTGAACCGCATGCTCGTCAACCTCTTACAGAGTACCGAAGCCATCCTCATCCCAGGAAAACTCGAAGCATCCGGACTTACAAACGTACAGTCCCTCAGTCTGTATGGCGCACTGACCGGTATGGCATTGCCCTTTATTTTATTTCCTTCTGCGATCACGTCCGCCCTCTCCACGATGCTCCTCCCAACCATCGCCGGACAGCAGGCAGCCGGAAAAGAAGATGCCATTATCCGCTCTACCGAACAAACGATTCAATACTGTCTGTTGCTCGGCTTTTTATCCGGAGGAATCTTCTTCTTTTTCGGAAAAGAGCTGGCACAGATCTTCTACCGAAACCAGGACGCCGGCATCTTTTTACAGATCCTGGCATTCCTCTGTCCTTTCCTCTATCTCACCGCCACTCTGACCGGGATCCTGAACGGCCTGGGACACACCGTCCAATGCCTGATTCAGAACCTCGCCGGCCTTGGAATCCGAATCCTCTTCGTGACCTTCGCAATCCCCCACATGGGAATCCGCGGCTATCTCTTCGGACTGCTTTTAAGCCAGCTTATCATTACGGGATTAAATCTGATCTTTTTACATAAAAGTGTAAAATTTCGATTTCCGGCAGTAGAATGGATCGTCCTGCCCTGTTGTGGAATGATCCTTGGATGTGGATGCGGTCTGTTTCTCTACCGCATACTGTCTGAAATGAAAATGAGTGGATATATCGCACTGTTCGGAAGCGTTTTTATAACCGGAGGAATATTCCTGCTGATGATGAAATTATTCAACCAAAAAAACTCCACGCTAGAGCGTGTCTGAAAAAGGCTTATCGTGAGCTACGAGTTCCAATTTGTAGGAGATTTTATCCGAATGAGGGCGGCGTAGCGGGCTACGGCAACCGAATGAGAGTAAAATATACCACAAAGTGGAGCTTGCAGATTGCGGAAATGATTTTTCAGACCCGCTCTAGCCGTATTTCTCTTACATATCATAAAACAGTTTTTTATAACACACGAACTTTTCAGATTTACTCTGTGCCTTCTTTTTCACACCATTCACAAACGACTTTTCGTTTATCTCTAAAAGCATCACAACAATTTTGGATTCACCGAGTCCAAAATTCTCGAAACCACTTTATAAACCAAACTTAACGTCGTTTGCCAAAACCAGTGGCTGGCTTGTGATCCATGGGTGGACAACACTTTTTGGGCGTTCAGGGCAAGCTTTGAAATCCAGCACTTACGTAGACTTTGGCGCTGGTCAGCTGACCAGCGTCAATTAGTCGAAGTTAGTGATTAGTTCAAAGTTGTCCTGCCCAAGTTGTCCACCCATGGATCGCAAGCCAGCCACGTCCCCTTAGCCAACTACTCTTATTTTTTTGTTTTTTATCCTAACAAAGCTCCGCAATCGTATGCAGCAGCTCTCTCGAATCCTCCCAGCCCAGGCAAGGATCTGTAATCGATTTTCCGTACACGTGATTCTCACATCCGATCTTCTGGCTGCCCTCAACCAGATAACTCTCGATCATCACGCCCTTCACCAGCTTCTTAATGTCCCCCGGAAACATTTCTGCTGTGAAGCACTTCTTTTACAATACGGATCTGCTCCTTAAACTGCTTGTTC
>ENA-OPZZ01001145-OPZZ01001145.1-human-gut-metagenome-genome-assembly--contig:-NODE-1145-length-17680-cov-2.957101_pt1 | contig 17680 bp, 23 predicted proteins | sample MGYA00242487_ERZ504511 | MGnify/ENA primary metagenome ERZ504511 (study PRJEB26092, sample SAMD00036241) | human gut metagenome | host: Homo sapiens | study: EMG produced TPA metagenomics assembly of... | reverse complement strand
AGATAAGCCATTGCCGTTCCTTCCGGCACACCGGCCATCTCCGACAGATAACTGCCGGTCCTTGATATGCACTGGGCAAAATAAACAATACTGTCATCATTATTGGCACTGTAAAAACAGGCATCATTTTCTATGTAACTGATGGCTGCCGCCAGCCCGCTTTTCACATCCTCCGGATTCTCACCGGACAGAATACCGATAAACTCACCGGCAAGAGCCGTACTGGCATTGGATGAACCGGCGTACATGCTCCTTGCATAGGCCACCGACACGTCTGCCTTCTTGGTCGCTTCATCAAGAGCCGCATAGGAAACATCATCACAGTCCGTTGTGATCAGGCCAAGACTTCTATGCCCTTCCTGCACCTGCATCGCCTTCAGCAGAAATCTGTCAGCATTGGGAATCAGCCTGATACTCAGCACCTTTGTCCTGATCGGATCATTTTTCATATGTATTCCCCCTGCCTAATTCTGTAACTCAACGCCGCTGGCCTTCTTATCCAGAATCTTCTGAATAAGATCCGTCAGATAAGCACCGGCCTCTACAGCCGTGATACCGTCTTTATGGATATTGGAAACAACGGTTCTGCGTGCCTCCGGCATACCGATCTTTGCATTGTAGGCCAGATACGCACTCATACTCTCCGCCGTTCCAAGTCCCGGACGCTCACCCACGAAAATGCAGACTACCTTTGCCCCCACAAGCTCTGCAATCTCATCCTCCACAGCCACACGACCATAACGGACAAAAAATGGTGTTCCAACATCTCAATCCTGCAGCAGAAAGACCATCCATTAGCACCGGCAGCACATTTTCAATGTTGGCATTAATAGCGGTGGAAACTTAGGCCATCTGCCACAATCAGCTGCACATCCGGTCCTTCGATACACTGGTCTTTGACTTTCTGAACCCCATCTTCACTGAGTCTTCGTCCCAGATCCGGCCGGGTCAGGAATTCATTCTTGTCCTGACAGCGGGTCTGGACACTGAAAAGTTTCAGATTGTCAATAACATCCTGATGCACATCCAGCATAACCGCATCCCTTGCTCTGGCATGATCTGCCCTGAGAGTCAGCAGCGTCTGGGTCTTCAGCCTTGGTCCAGCACAGCCAACACCGATGCGGGCTGTTGTCAGACGCATCATCCTTTCCAACGCCTCCGGGTCCTGAGGCTGATCGATCAGTGGACGTTTCTTCACTTCACGGGAAGTAATATCTTCCTCGATATCCACATCATGAACTGGCTCTTCTGGATGATATCCACCGGCATTCGATGTTTGTCCACCAGATGATGTTTGTCTATCACCGGAAGCAACATTTTTCACCAGCTGTTCAATCTGTCCCAAATTCACTGATTGCATGCTGTTCTGATTATTTCCTGAAGCAGAGCGATTCTGTCCGCCCCCGGCCGCTTTCTCAGCCACAACCTGTGAAACAACTTCACGGATAATCCGTTCAATCAACGCTTCATCTATATTCATCAGATACCGCCTCCCCTCTTTGTAAATAAAGTCGGGTCGCCGGCATATTTTGTCAGCTTGCCATTTTCACTAATACCCATCTTTTCCAGCCACTGGTCAAATTCTTTAATCGGACGAAGCCCTAGAATCTCACGAATAGTAGACACATCGTGGTAGGCATTCGTCTGATAATTCAGCATGACATCATCGCTGGTAGGCACACCGAGAATATAATTAACCCCGGCCGATGCCAGCAACATGGACAAATTCTCAATATCATTCTGGTCAGCCTGCATATGATTGGTGTAACAGCAGTCACATCCCATCGGAATACCTGTCAGTTTTCCCATAAAATGGTCTTCCAGTCCGGCACGGATCACCTGACGGCTGTCATAAAGATATTCCGGCCCGATAAAACCAACGACAGTATTAACCATAAAGGGATGATACGCTCTGGCAAAGCCATAGCATCTGGCCTCCATCGTTACCTGATCGGCGCCATAATGGGCATCCGATGACAATTCTGAGCCCTGTCCTGTCTCAAAATACATTACATCCGGCCCTTCTCCGGTACCTTTTTCCTTCAGAAGTGCCATGGCTTCTTCCACCGTCTCAGCACTAAAACCAAAAGCTCTGTTGCCTTTTTCACTTCCGGCAATAGACTGGAAGATCATATCCGCCGGAGCACCGTTTTTGACGGCTTCAATCTGAGTTGTAATATGTCCCAGCACACAAATCTGTGTCGGAATCTCAAAACGGTTCTTCACTTCATCAAAACGCTTCAGCACCTCTGAAAGACTGGAAACCGTATCATTGACCGGATTCAGACCAATCAGTGCATCCCCGCAACCGTAACTGAGGCCTTCAAATAATGATGCCGTGATACCCTCCACATTGTCCGTGGAATGATTTGGCTGAAGTCGTGTCGCCAATGTACCCCGAAGACCGATAGTGGTATTGCAGTGAGCCGGCACACGCACTTTACTGGCCCCATACACCAGATCCATATTGGTCATCAGCTTGCAGACCGCCGCCACCATCTCACTGGTAAGACCTTTGCTCAACAGATGAATGTCGTCTTCCGTAGTCTCATGGCTGAGGATATATTCTCTCAGCTCAGCCACCGTCCAGTTTTTGATGCGCTGATAAACTGTCTCATCAATTCCATCCTGATTAATCCTGGTTACTTCGTCCTCTTCATAGGGAACAACCGGATGATTGCGCAAATCTGATAAAAGCAGCTGACTGAGCACTTCCTTCGCCGCAATTCTCTCCAAATCCGAGGATGCCGCTACACCGGCCAGCACATCGCCGGATTTCAGCTCATTGGCCTTTGCCAGAACCTCTTTCAGGGAACGAAAAATAAATGCCTGCCCCGAAAGCACTGTTGCCAATTTCACTCCATCACCCTCTTTCTTTTATCCAAAAATTAATGTTTTCACTACCACAGGAATGACCATGCCGTTCATCATCGGCTTTCCCATATCCACATATTCACCGTCTTCCACATGAATACTGTCAATGGCCACCACCTGACGCTTCAAATCCGGCTGCTGCCGGATCATCTGCCCCATGGCCTTGGCAATATCACTCTCTATCACCAGAAGAATCGGTTCCCCGGGCGGCTGCACCCTGTCCATAATCTGCCGAATCGATGCTGCGGCCCGCTTCATTTCCGTATATCCCGGGTTTCTCTTGCCGGGCATCGCCAAAATAAAGTGTTCCTCATCATTCTGTCCCAATACCCACTGAATCCGCCGGATAACAGGTTCTGTCTCACCGGCAAAGCAGGCTTCCTGCAATTCTTCATCCAGCTTGATCACCGGAATATTTTTCAATGGAAAAATATCATCGGAATAAGTAATGGTACTTCCTGAAATCGTCGTTGTATATGTCCCGGCACCCACAACCGTGGCACGAATGGTCTCTCCTGGCTCCATTTTTTTGGAAATCCGTAAAATAAACGACTTTCCCGAATGGCTCTGCCCAGCAGAACGCCGATATCACCATAAGCCCATGTATCCGCAGACTCATGGTAAATCAGATCCGCCACACCGCCGGAAAAGAATACCGCCATGTACTTTCTCCGGCACCGGAAAATCACTAGCTTCCCGGGGTTTTAATTTGCCGTTAAAAATTGCATACAAATATCTTTTGGGTGCCAAACTCCCAAGATACGCATTCAGCGCCGCTGCCATCTGCCGCGTCACTGCCGTCAGTTTCAACTCATCGCATCTGTCTCCTACAGAAACAGACACGCCTGCCGCCTGCGCCATCACCGCTGCCGCCGGACTGACTTTCGTAATGATGCCCTGTGGGTTCATGCAGATTAACCGGCCGCCGATATCCAGACAACCTCTGGCCAGGGGCTCTCCGTCCTCGAAGAGAACCACGTTGGTGGTGCCGCCGCCGATATCCAGATTGGCTACCCGGCAATGATGGTCCATACTGTACTGCCAGGCTCCGCTGCCTTTTCCTGCAATCAGGGATTCCATATCCGGCCCTGCTGCCGAAACAACAAAATCTCCGGCAAAATCCGACAGACTTTTCAGCACCGCATCGGAATTCTCCTTCCTTGCAGACTCGCCGGTGATGATCACTGCACCGCTGTCCGTATCCTCCGGCCTGTAACCGGCCTTACGGAATTCGGCAGCCACAATGTCCCGAGGGCATCCGTATCGATCAGCACATCTGTCTTCAAAGGGGTCATATAGACTTCACTCTTATAGACCACTTCTTTGTCCACAATAGCCACTCTGGGAACTGAAAAATAGCCCCCCGCATTGTCCATCTGCAGTTTGCTGAAAACCACCTGGGTAGTGGAAGTACCTACATCGATACCAACACTCAGAATTGCTGTTTTATCAGCCATTGTTTCTGATCTTGTTCACAAGGTCCGGATAGTTGCCAATGACGGAATCTACACCGACTCTGAACATCTCCCTGATATCTTCTTCTTCATTCACTGTCCATGTATTGATCTCCAGTCCGTGAGATTTCACCTCAGCCACATTCTCCGGCGTCATGTTCTTGAAGAACGGATGGAAGCATTCCACACCTGTTGAAGCCACGTAAGCTCCCGCATTGATCAGCCAGGATTCCTCCAGCATACCGCATTTGATAGCCGGGTCAATGGCTTTCATCCGAAGGACTGAATAATGATTGAAGGAAGAAATAATAATGCGGTCCACCATGTCGAATTCTCTGAGCATGTCATAGACTTTCTGCTCAATACCCGTATACTCAAAGACACCGGTTTTCAACTCAATATTCGTGATAATATCCGTATCCTTCACCAGCTCCAGATACTCTCTCAGTGTCGGCACTTTCTGTGGTCCATACTCCTTGAAAATATAAGAAGCATCCAACTGGGCCAGCTCTTCATAAGTCTTATCCTTGATATAGCCCTTGCCATTCGTTGTACGATCTACCAGTTCATCATGCATGACAACCAGAACGCCGTCCTTAGTCAGATGGACATCATTCTCAATACCGTCCACTCCTTCTTCAATGGCTTTGCTGAAAGCCAGAAGTGTATTCTCAGGGTACTTACCGCTGAAACCGCGGTGCGCAAAATTCTTAGTCATATTTATCATCTCCTGCTTTCCATTTTACCATATTTCAGCACTGAATGCAGTTATCTGCGCGATAAATCGCTTACACTTACATAAATACGGCTGCCGTGAAAACATTCTCCACAGTCCAACATAAAAAGCGCAGCGAAACAGGCAGCCCCTATCGGCCGTCTATCCCGCTGCTCTTCTTCTCCCACGCGCTGTCTATGTAATTGTATTGCTGCATTCTTCTCCTCCATCTGCAGCCGTCTGGTATTCTCACAGCTGCAATGCCAAAATCTGTTTTGAGTGCTTTGCAATAAGGATTTCAAATTCAATTCTAAAGGAAAATACAGTCATCCTGCTTCAATGTCAGATAAACATCTGTACCATTCGGAATGATAGTTGCTTTCTTAAACAGAACATCCACATCAATCTGATGGTCACCGCACATAACGGCATAACGCAGAACATTGCCATGAGGCAGACTGACAACAACATGTCCCTTGATTGTCACGCAGCCTTCTCTCTCAACAGGTTTTGTGCTGATATCAATGACTTCCGGACGGAATGCTACGTCTGTACCTTCACCGTCAACGCCTGTCATCTTCTTGAATGCATCAACCGGCACCATGTTGTAATGACCGATGAATGTTGCTGCAAACTTGGAAACAGGTTCTGTATACATCTCTGTCGGTGTAGCGGACTGTTCAATCTTGCCGTTGTACATCAGATGGATCACATCGGACATAACCATGGCTTCATCCTGGTCATGGGTAACAAAGATAGCTGTCATATTCAGTTCCTGCTGAATACGTCTGATCTCAACCTGCAGGGAATGCCTCAAAAGGGCATCAATGGCTGATAACGGTTCATCCAGAAGGAGTACCTTCGGGTTCGTCACCATAGCTCTTGCAAGGGCTGCTCTCTGCTGCTGACCGCCGGACAGCTCTGATGGATAATGATGCAGATGATCCGATAAGCCCACGATATCTACCATCTCTTTGACACGTTTATCAATCTCTGCATTCGGCACTTTCTTCATCTTCAGACCAAATGCCACATTCTGTGCGACATCCATATTCGGGAATAAGCTGTACTGCTGGAAAACCATACCGATATCTCTGTCCTTCGGATTAACATCGGTGATATCCCTGTCATCCAGATAAACCTTACCGGATGTCACTGTCTCAAGACCGGACAGACATCGAAGCAATGTACTCTTACCACATCCGGACGGGCCAAGCAGCGTCACCAGCTGTCCCTTTTCAACCTCAAGATTGATATCTTTTAATACGGTATTACTGCCAAAACTCTTGACAATATTTTCAAAACGAATATATGACATGTTTCCTCACTCCTTTATTTTCTGTGTGTTTTTCCCTTTGCTTCACGGCTCTTCATAAACAGAACGATGGCTGTGATCACAAATGTAACAAACTGATAACAACGAATACGGCACTGGCCTTTGTACTGTCGCTCTTCATTGTCTGATACAGGAAAATCTGCATGTTCGGTGCAGATGTTCCGGCAAGATTTCGAATCAGTACATAATCACCGAAGATAATGCCGACTGCCAGAAGTGACGATACAATAATCGCTGAAAGAATATTCGGTACGACAACTCTGAAAAATGCATAGATCTTGGATGCACCAAGCATCTCCGCTGCCTCGATCAGTGTCGGCATATTCACCGCACGCATACCGTTTCGGATACCCTGATAGATATATGGCAGAATCACGATACAATACGCACCCATCAGCATGACCAGACGGTTGCTCAGAATCGAACTGGAACCGACATACAGAGACAGGATACTGACTGAAAGGATAACACCCTGAATCGTATAAGGGATCATACAGATGATCTGTACATATTTCTCAAGTTTCGGAAAATAAATCGCCGTTACAAATAATGCCAGAAGGACGATCACGATCGTCACAATAATCGGAATAATACTCATTGCGATAGATCGTCCAACAGATGCAAGGAAATTGCTGTCCGTAAACAGGTCCACATAGTTGTGAAGGGTAAATCCTTCAGGAATAACCCCTGTCCACTATGGAATACAGAATAAATAATAGAGATTACAAGAGGTATCAGCAGATAGATCATGACAAGCAGCATAATCGCTACAGATCCTGCGCTTTTCTTTTTCATTTTCTATTGCCTCCCTTCTGGAATCTTCTGCTCAGGCCGTTGGTGATCAGAATCATGATAACCATGATTGCCATCATCACAACAGATAAGGCACCGCCCAGACCTGCACGGATCTTGACTTCACCTGTGAAGCATCCCGCGATCTGAACTGGCAGAAGTGCGATATTGTCCATCATCAATGCGTAAATCGTTGCGTATGCTGCCAGAGCATTAGCAAACAAAACGCTGAACGTACCGAGGATACTCGGCATCAGTACCGGGATACCGACTTTTCTCCAGAAGATTCCCGGTGTACCTCCCAGCAGTGTACAGGCCTCCTTCCACTGTTTCTGCACACCGTCAAAGGCCGGGATCAGAAGAAGTGTGGAAAGCGGAATCTGGAAATAAATATAGATCAGGCTCATGCCGTTCATCGTGTACAGATTGTATGTGGATAAAGCATTGATGCCCAATTCCTTGCCGATATTGACCACCAGTCCGGCATTGCCCAAAAGAATCATATAAGCGAAAGCCAGCGGAATACCTGCAAAGTTGGATACCATATTCAGAACTGTCATAAAAACATGATTCAGTTTGCCCTGATGCTGATGTGCCGCACGGGCACCCAGGAAAGCAATGATAATACCGGCAACAGCAGATGTCAGAGAAATCTTGATACTGTTGATGATCGCCTTCTGGTAAAGCAGCTTCGAGAAAACAGACTGATAATTCTCAAGTGTGAAACCTGTTCCACCATCCGGCTGAAAACTCTTCACGATCACTGTGATCAAAGGTACAATTTCATAGAGCATAGCCACAATCAGGAATGGAACCAGGGCAAGTAAATAAATGTATGTCTTTTTCTTCATTAAATTCAACCCCTGTCTGATGCTGTTCTTCTGATTCATCGGGTGCATCAGACCCTGTTATTCAATTCAAGTCGGGCGCGCGCGAGACTTAAATAGAATCGAAAAACGGGGGTGCAGGCTTTGCACCCCCTGAAATTCATTCAGTTCAAGCCGAATATCCATATGTCATCTTCGACTGAAATTATCTGTTCTGCATTACTGTACCAGTAATGGCGCAACCTCTTCTTCCCAACGTGTCTTAGCTGTTTCACATGCTGCTGAATAAGCATCTGCATCGCTGATCAGAACTGCATTGGCAATATCATCCTTGGAGATAACCTGATCCTTGTATTCGTCTGCGATTGTGAAGTCTTCTCTTGTAGGGATTGCACCTGCCAGAGCAAGGTATGTCTGACCTTCATCACTAAACATTGTCTCTCTTGTCAGAGCTGCTGCATTTGGATGAGGTGCATATTTGTTGATAACGGAAGCGTAACCATTCTGTAAGCATCCATCAGAAGGAACAACGGCCTGCATCTTGTACTGGCTGATATTCTTGCTGTAAGGGATACCTGTGAAGCTCCATACAACACCAACAGAAATTTCACCGGATTCGAAGTTCGCCTGAGTGATATCAAGTGTATTGATTCTGCCTTCCTTCGCCAGTTCTGTCCAGAACTCGAAAGCAGGATCCAGATTGTTCATATCGCCGCCGAATGCATATGCGGAAGCGATGAAAGCAGCCTGAGCATTACCACCTGTCAGAGGTCCAAGGGCAACTTTGTAGTCGCCGTCTTTGATATCCTGCCATGATGTCGGCACTTTATCAACCTGATCTGTGTTAACAAGGAATGTTGTTACACCTGTGTAAGCAACCATCCACTTACCATCTTCGCCCTTTGCCCAATCAGGAACACTATCCCAATAGGAGGTCTTGTAACCCTGAACAAGATCTTCAGATACAGCCTGTCCTGCGAATCCGTAACCAACATCACCGATATCCTTGGTTCCCTTTTCGCCTTCTGTCGCAAACATCTGAAGTTCCTCAGAAGAACTCATATCTGTATCGTTATGGGAAATGCCGTATGTATCAGACATTGTCTTCCACAGGGATGCCCAGTCTGCCCATTCATCAGGCATACCAACAGATACGACTTCACCTTCTGCCTTGGCTGCTTCTGTCAGTTCATCAACGGTCTTGCTGTTGAGATCACCTGCTGCAGAAGTATCGCCGCCGGCTGCTTCTGTTGCTGCTTCCGTTGAAGCTGCTGAATCAGCTGCCTTTGTCTCTGCTGCGCCGCCTGAACTGCCGCAGGCTGCTGTTGCCATCACAACGCCCATAATGACTGCTGTCAGGCCCATAAGCTTTTTAGATCTTTTCATTCTTTAACTCCTCCTTTTTGAGATATATCCACCTGCGTTCTCCCCCGCGGATGAATACAAAGAATAAATTGTGCACTTTTAACAAATAGCATCGTTAAAAGCATTATGTTTTAACAAAATGATACCATGAGTTTGTCATTCTGTAAACATCAAACTAGTAAATTTCCTGTAAAGAATGTGTAAAATTCAAAATAATTTCAATAAATTGATAAAACTTTGACCAGCTTGTCAATTCAAACCGGCTTCAGTAAAATTAAATCTCCTCTACATATTCTATTCCCGGAATTTCCCTGAGAAGATCGATCACAATCCCGTGTTTCGTCTTCTCCGGTACTTCCAATACCAGTGTCGCATTCACAAGCTCTTCCTTATTCTTCTTGGATTTGTTCAGTTCCATCTGCACGATCTTGTAGTTATTCTGTTTCAGAACACTGATAAATGGCGCGATTGAACGTCTTGATTCAAATTCAATATAAATATCAAGAACCCTTGAATGCTCATAGGCAATCTCATCGACCCTTCCCATAAACCGATAGATCACCAGTACCAGGATCGTCGTGATCGCTGCACCACTATAAAAGCCAATGCCGATACTAAGCCCGATGCCTGCACAAGTCCACAACCCTGCTGCAGTTGTTAATCCTTTGACATGGTTATCTCTTGTGACCATGATCGTTCCAACCCCAAGAAAACCAACACCGCTGATAACCTGAGCCGCCAATCTTGCAATATCTGATATGGCACCGAAGTCCACATAGATATACTGACCCGTCATCATGACCAGTGCCGAGCCAAGGCAGACAAGAGCATGAGTCTTGAAACCCGCTCCCCGACGCTTGACACTTCTGGTCAGACCGATGGCACCTCCACATACGACCGCCAAAATCAGTCTGACGGTAATCGTCACGATGTTCCATTCATCCAGATAGGAACCTATCACCTCTAACCCTTTCATTTACTTCACCCGTTTCTTCCTGTAGATTCACCCTGCCCTTTCCTGATTGTCTGGCAGCTGTTCGGATCCGCCTGACAAAATGTCCGGTATTGACATCCATAAGGTCCTGTTCCAAACAGCAATCTATTATGTCGCCATAATAGCACGGTTCCAAAGGAAAATCAAATGAATTTTCAAAATAATTCATAAATATTTCCGCAATTATTCAATAATATTCCAGTTATAACCAAATATCCTTTCTTTTTCCATTTATATCCCCTTAATTATCTGCCATCTTTTTCCAAAAAATGGACTAGAAAAAGTACAAAATTTGCGTTTTCCTGAAATTGCAGTATACTAGTTTCAATTAATAAAATACGGGAGGTACCTCATGCAGTCACATGAAGCTTACTTAAAACGCGCAATTGAATTATCCGTCAAATCAAGAGAATCCGGCAATACACCTTTTGCGGCTCTCCTTGTTGATAAAGACGGGAATATTATTATGGAACAGATGAATAATGAGATAACAGAGCATAAATGTACCGGTCATGCAGAGACACAGCTGGTAGAACGTGCATCCCACGCTTACAGCAAAGAATTTCTCTGGGACTGCACACTTTACACAACGGCAGAGCCTTGTGCCATGTGTTCCGGTGCCATTTACTGGGGCAACATCGGCCATGTTGTGTATGCTATGACAGAGAAGGATCTGCTCTCCCTGACAGGTGCCGATCCTCAGAACCCGACCTTCGATCTGCCTTGCCGCGACGTCTTCGCCAAAGGTCAGAAGGCCATTGAAGTCACAGGGCCTTTCCCTGAACTGGCACCTGCCGCTGCCAAAGTTCACGAAGGTTACTGGAATAAATAAGCATCCTGCTGCACCGCACTCTCTTTGATCCCGGAAAGCGGTTTGGCATGCAGCATGTGAATAAATAGAGGAAGAGATATGAATACGAATAGCAGAAATTTGACTTTATTGACAGATTTATATGAATTGACCATGATGCAGGGCTACTTTAAAACTCACTCCAAAGAACATGTTGTCTTTGATGTTTTTTATCGCCAGAATCCGTGCGGCGGTGCCTATGCCATTGCCTGCGGTCTTGACCAGGCTATTGATTACATCAAAGACCTGCATTTTGAACAGGAAGATATTGACTATCTGAGAAGCACCGGCTTTTTCCATGAAGATTTCCTTGATTATCTGAAAAGCTTTCGGTTTACAGGTGATATCTATGCCATTCCCGAAGGAACAATCATTTTCCCGAAGGAACCGCTGGTCAAAGTCATCGCGCCAATCATGGAAGCCCAGCTTGTTGAGACCGCTCTGCTGAACATCATCAATCACCAGAGCCTGATCGCCACCAAGGCCGCCCGTGTCGTTCAGGAAGCTGGCGGCGGAGTCATGGAGTTCGGTCTTCGCCGTGCCCAGGGCCCGGATGCCGGTATCTACGGTGCAAGAGCCGCCGTGATCGCCGGATGCATCGGCACCAGCAACGTCCTGGCCGGACAGATGTTTGATATTCCTGTCAAAGGCACCCATGCCCACAGCTGGATCATGAGCTTTCCATCCGAACTGGAAGCATTCCGGACGTATGCAGAACTCTTCCCGGACAACTGCCTGTTGCTGGTGGACACCTATGACACACTGAACTCCGGTGTCAAACACGCCATCCAGGTCTTTAGGGAAATGCGTGAAAAGGGTATCCACTCCAAGCTCTTCGGTATCCGTCTTGACAGCGGTGACCTGGCTTATCTCACCAAAAAAGCCCGTATCATGCTGGATGAAGCCGGATTCCCGGATGCTATCATCTCCGCATCCAGCGATCTGGACGAATACCTGATCAATAGTCTGATGAATCAGGGGGCCAAGATCACTTCATGGGGTGTCGGCACAAACCTGATCACCTCCAAAGACTGCCCATCCTTCGGCGGTGTTTACAAACTGGCCTGCATTATCGATGAAAACGGCACAGAAATACCGAAGATCAAAGTCTCCGAGAATGTTGAGAAAGTCACAAATCCGGGCAACAAGAAAATTCTTCGTATCTATGACAAAGCCAGCGGAAAGATCAAAGCCGATCTGATCACCCTGGAAGATGAGGTCTTCACAGAAGATCAGCCGCTGACTCTGTTCGATCCGCTGGCCACATGGAAGCGTACCCGACTGGAAGCCGGCACTTATACGATTCGTGAACTGCTTGTTCCGATATTCAAAAACGGTCAGTGTGTCTATGAATCTCCGTCTGTTATGGACATTCAGGCTTACTGCACACAGGAAAAGGCCACTCTCTGGGATGAATCCAAACGACTTATCAATCCCCAGGAAGTCTATGTGGACCTTTCCCGCAAGCTGTACGACCTGAAGAACCAGTTGTTAGACGACGCTCACACTATCAAAGATTAGCCGCAGAATTTGTTTGCGCATACACTTTTGCCAAACCGCCTGTATCGGACAGGAGATAGCTCTTGTCCGATGGTACTAACGACAGATATCGAAGATAAATTCCGCAACCTGATCCATAGCATCATAAGCAGTTTTAAAAGGTGACATCTGGAAAACATGCCACATTCCCTTGTACTCTTCAAGACGTACTGGGACATGGTATTTTTCCAGATTTTTTTGAGCAATAATGAATCTGACAAAAGCAGTTCGTTGCTCCCCACCTGGATATAAGTTGGCGGGAAACCCGTGAAATTGCCGAAAAGCGGGGAAATCAACGGATTCTTCAAATCCTGTCCTGAAGCATAGGCCGCAATGGCATTGTCCAGATATTCCCGGTTCAGGATCGGGTCCACGTCCACCTTTGTCTCATAAGACTTGCCGCTGCCTGTCAGGTCTGTCCACGGTGAAAAAAGAATCAGTCCCCTTGGCAAAATTCGTTTCTGCTCTTTCAGCTTCAGGACAAGGGACAAGGCCAGATTGCCTCCGGCAGAATCCCCGGCTACAATGACATCCCTGGCACCATAACCCAGATGCATCAGATAATCCCAGACGGCCAAGGCATCCTCCGTGGCTGAGGGATAAGGATGTTCCGGTGCCAGCCGATAGTCAAAGCTCAACACATCCATGGAAGTGGTACTCGACAATTTGTTGGTAATGCTTCTGGCATAATGAAAACTGCCTGTATTGTAACCGCCGCCATGACAATAGAAAATCACAAACTTCCGCATATGGCTGCGCTTCACACTGACCCATTCCGACGGAATCTCCCCCACCTGAAAAGGCTCATAATTCAACTCTCTATGCTTCAACAGGGCGCTGATATTCTCCTGGGACGCCCGGACTCTCTCAAGGTCATCACTCTCCACAAGGGTATGCATTCTTTTAATGGCTTTCATCAGCCCCTGATTGGATTTTTCACTTATCGCCATTCACTTTCTCCTTCCCGCTCTATATGCAAAACATTTAATTCCTGTACATCTATACGTATTTGCTCTTGCTATTGATGATGAGTAACATTATAATAAAAATTATGAAAACAATCAATAAATCTGAGAATCATTCCGAAAAAAAACAGCATAAAACATGGTATAAACTGGATTTATCCGCCAATGTCTACCCGACCCTTCAGCGCCGGAACTTCTCCAATGTGTTCCGTCTGTCGGTTGTTTTAAAGGAGGAAATAGACCCTGACACACTGCAGAGGGCTGTGGATCTGACATTGCCGAGATTTCCGGCCTTCAAAGTTGCCCTTCATAAGGGTATTTTCTGGCGGTATCTGGAACCCAATGACCATCCCGGTCCCTTTGTGATGCCGGATATCATTAATCCCTGCATGCCAATGTTGTTTAAATCTAACAACAGATATTTAATCCGAATTTACTATTACAGATGCCGTATTTCGCTGGAAGTCTTTCACTCTCTTTCCGACGGCAGCGGTGCCCTGAAACTGCTGAAAACCATCACAGCCGTTTATCTCCGTCTGAAAGGGCATGAGATTTCCAACACCTGCGGCGTTCTGGATATCAACGAACCGCCTCGGCCGGAGGAAATGGAGGATGCCTATATCAAATATGCTTCCTCCAGAGTCAAACGCCCCCGCAGTCAGGGCAAAGCCTACCGCATCCGCGGCCACAGGGAGCCCTTTTACACACTGAATATCATCCATGGCCTGCTGTCTGTACAGGAAGTCCTGCAGAAAGCCCGCAGTTATCATGTGACCCTGACGGAATATTTGAATGCGGTACTTCTGTATGCTTTATTAGAAAAACAGAAAGCGGACCATGTTTTCAGAGAACATCCCGTGGCACTGGCGCTTCCCGTGAATCTGCGCAATATTTTTCCATCAGACACATTGCGGAATTTTATTGCCATGGTTTACCCTTCTGTGGACCCGCGCATGGGGGACTATACCTTTGAGGAAATCATCACCCATGTCCACAACTACATGCGTTTTTACATTAATGACAAGTTTCTAAATGCCGACATTACCACCAACGCCTCTACCCAGCAGAGCCCGCTGATCCGTATTGTGCCGCTTTTTGTCAAAGATATCGTTGTGAAACAGTTTTATATCCGTGTGCAGGACAAACAGTCCACCGCCGGTCTGACGAATCTGGGTGTCATTGATGTGCCGAAAGAAATGCGTGAATTTGTCGATTATTTTGACGTATTGATGGGGCAGCCTTTCTCCCTGAGAACCAATTGCGCTGTAGGAAGTTTCGGCGATACCCTGAGCATCAACTTTACAAGTACTATTATCGAAACCGACGTGGAACGCTTTTTCTTTAGGAAATTAGTCCAAGAAGGCCTGCATGTCAAAATTGAAACCAACCGTGATATGAACAGGAGTGAATTTTAATGTCATATTGTGTCAACTGCGGTGTGGAACTGGACAAAACCTGCTCCGTCTGCCCGCTGTGTAATACCAAGGTTATCAATCCCAACCAACCGGTGGATACCGTTTCACCAAAGCCCTATCCTGTGGACAAAGGCTATGTGGATTCAGGCATCCGCAAGGAAACCGCCATTCTCATGGCCGTCTGTCTGGCCACAACAGCAGTTGTCTGCGGACTTTTGAACCTTTTTTTTATCACATTTTCCCACTGGTCCTTCTATGTCATCGGCACCTGTATCGTCCTGTGGATTTTCTGCCTGCCGATTTTCTTTCCGACCAAGGCTGTCTTTCGAATCACGTTGCTTCTGGACGGTCTGGGCATCGCCATGTACTTCGGCATCATTGCCTGGCTGCATCCGGGTAATGGCTGGTATACCGCCATTGCGCTGCCGTTGATTATTCTCGGCACACTGGCTGTCTGCATCTTCACGCTCAGCATACGCCATCCGAGAAGTTCTATTCTTTTTAAAGCCGCCATCCTCGTCGCAGAAATCGGCATTTATTCCATCTGTGTGGAACTGCTGACCCGCCATTATTACAAAGTCCCAATGACGCTTTCCTGGTCCGCCATTGTCCTCACCTGCGCTATTATCATCGATGTGACACTGGTGACTATCCTGCTGCGAAGCCGGTTGAGGGAGGAAGTCCGGAGAAGGATGCATATATAAAAATACGCACATACAATTACGCGTTCAAAACGTCAAAAAACAATCGTAAATTTTACGATTGATTTTTGATTCATAACGGTTCATTCTTCCATTTTCATCAATATGATTCAGAACAAATCGTCTGTTTTATCATCCAACTGAGAGGCAATGCTGTCGAAATCGCTTTATTTTTTCTTATCCGAACCCTCTGCATATTTGGCTATGTCCTGCCTGTATAATTCCAGAATGTTTCTCTGAACCTGAATAACTTTTCCAATATCATGGGTATTAACATAAGTCTGGACAACATCCGGCATACCGCCAACTACAATATAGGCCGCAAATAGTTTTAACAGTGTTTCGTGCATTACCGGCGGAACTTTCTCGTGCTTTTCATAACAGGACTGCAAAGCTGCAAATGTCGTCTTCTGTACGCCATTCGCTCCAAGGAACTCCCTGAAATTCATAGGATACATATAAACAATTTCTTCAAACCCCACTGCATAAGACGGAACTTCTTTATACTTGACGCCCAGCAAAGAGTCTGATTCTATATAATCGAACCTTCCATCCTCCACAAGGAACTTAATGGCACACCGGGCATTCGGACACTCCTGTATTTCATCCAGAAAAATCAAAGTCTTTCCGGGTTCCAGTTTCTGCATCTTAAAAGCTGTCAGATTCTCGATAATTGTATCTGCATCCAATTTGCCATCAAATATCTGACCGGCCCCCTTATCCAATATAAAATTTACCTCAACAAAATACTCGTATTCTTTCCGGGCAAATTCTCTGATAATCGTCGTTTTGCCAATCTGTCTTGCGCCAATCACGCACAGTGCTTTCTTCTTATTCTCATTCTTCCATGAATATAAACGCTCTGATATCTCTCTTTTTAGCATCGGATTCACCCTCCTGATACAAGTATTGTAACATTTTTCTGCTTTATTCAATGCTGTTTGTAACATTTTTCTTAAATTTTAGTAGGGTATTTTGCAACATTTTTCTTTCCAAAAGCATTAAATCCTTGGATCGGAGCTCCTTTTTCCTGTTCTCCTTGATAATATCGATTCCGTTTCCACAATATATAATACAATTTCTCTTCGTTGGCCTCTCTGCTGCTTGCTCCAACAGCATTTTCCCTATATAATCTTCACCAATAAAATAAACATTTTCCGCACCACTTAGCTTATGAAGATAATTTTTCATCGCTTCTTTATCCATATAATCAACCGCATGCAGACAAGCTTCTTTAAAAATACTGGTTTATGGAAATGCCATATAATATTTTTTCGCTTCTTTGAATGACTTAATTCCCACTCAATTCTTTCCTGCTTACTTTTTATGATATAGTTTTGAACAATTTCTTTTTCTGTTTCAACTACATATTCCATAAAATATGCATCCCCTTCACTCTCAGTAACAAATGCTCCTTCAGAATTTCACCTTTGGCATCCTCACACTCTCCGGCAGCCAGCTTTTCACCAGTGCATATGTCTCTTCTGTGCATTCACATCCTACCGTTCCGGAAAATATAAAATCACTCAGACTATTGCTCCGGCAAACCGCCTCTTATTTCTTTCACGACTTTCTTCCCCCTGGCATGACCAAATCTTTTTGAGGCAGCAGCCAATTCTGCTGACTCTTAATTATATAAACCTTTCTGTCCCTTCTACCCGCATAAATACTGCTTTTGTGTCAGACAATGTAATACACATTACAAATTTCGTACAGAATATAAAACGTATCTCTATTGTGCTCCTTTTTTCCAAGCACTTAATACTCTGTTTTTTACTTCTCCTGTATCTATCATTCTGACAACCGCAAAAACTTTTCTTCCCCGCCGAAACACGCTCTCTATCCGGCATTTT
>ENA-OPZZ01001143-OPZZ01001143.1-human-gut-metagenome-genome-assembly--contig:-NODE-1143-length-17687-cov-5.120103_pt1 | contig 17687 bp, 17 predicted proteins | sample MGYA00242487_ERZ504511 | MGnify/ENA primary metagenome ERZ504511 (study PRJEB26092, sample SAMD00036241) | human gut metagenome | host: Homo sapiens | study: EMG produced TPA metagenomics assembly of... | reverse complement strand
GACTGTCGGACCTCCAGATTACCCTGCGGTTCACTACAAAACGCAGGGCATTCATCAAAAAGGCAGTGATGCTCTCCCCGCCGATTCCAATCAGGGCTACCATTGCCGCTGGAAGTGCGGTCATGCAGAGAATGATGATGCGGGCAGTCAGGGACAGCGGCAGGTGGAAAACAGGGATACCGATTGCCAGGGAAAGAACAATGCTTTCTATGGCATTGCGGATGTCAAAAGTTCCGTTTAGGATCTTGCCTTTCTCAATGAAGTTGGAAGGGATAAAGGAAACCGGTGTTTCTTCTGGCTGTGTCATGGCTGCACCTCCTTTTTCGTATCTTTCGCATCTTCGGAAGGCACAGAGGCACTGCCGGATTCTGTGTCCGGAGCTTCCGGGCTGTCAGAAGTATCCGGATACCCGCCTTCCTGCAGGTGTTCAATGTCCTGCGAAGTCAGGGACGGCAGGGAATCATCGGTTTGCTTTTCGTAAACAGTCGTATCTGCAGAGACCTGTACCCCGTCTTCTCCAAATAAAAACACACCCGTCGGGGTGTGGTAGGTAACCGGAAGCGTATCCTGATCGGAAAGTGAAAACATCAGGCAGACGGTTGTTTCGGTAGGGTAGCTGGTTTTTCCGGCAGGAAGGTGATGCTTGTCTGTTCTTTTTGACATACTCTTTTAGGTAGACAGGAAACTGCCCTTTGAGAGAAGCAATCTGGCTGTCGGAGAAAAATGCTTTTAAAGCATCAAAATCCAGATATTCCGGCATGGGGGTATCAGAATTTGTTTCTGTTGTTTCCTTTGCCGGTTCCCTGCCTTTGTTTCCGGAAGCTTCTTTTTTCTGGCTTTTCCAGAAACTGGGGAGAACCAGTCCGGCAAGCAGCAGAAACAGCATCAGAAAAATGGAAAGAATCACTTTTGTTCTGTTCATAATGGCTCCTTTATTTTTTGTCGAAGATCCAGTAGGCATTTGCCGTAGCATGGATTTCCGACATCATATCAAATTCACGGTTAATATAGTTCTTTGCGTCACTGTCATTGGGATCATTGACCAGTACCTTGCCGTTTGCCGTAACACCTCGGAGTACGATGAAGTGTCCGCCGCTGGTGAAAAGTCCTGCCCGCTGAGAGGAGATGACCGGACAGCCTTCGGAGAGTGCCTGAAGTACCGTATTGGCATTGCTGGTCTGTGTGACGCTGCCACAGCCGAAATGACTGGCTGCAGCCTGAAAGTAGCTCCAGTAGGTTCCAACTCCCGGCTTGTAATAGGAATTCCCGCACCATGCCACCGCATCCGGAGGGGTAATGGTATTCCCGGTCAGGTAGCTGGCGATCATGGCAAAGCTGGTAGGCCCGCAGCCGGAAGATGCGATGGAGCCGCCGCCATAAGGAATGTTCCCGTAATCGGTCTGGAGATAGTGCGGAATCTGCATTCCGTTTGCCGGATAGCTTCCGCCGGTATTGGTAATCTGATAATACCGGAGAACATGCTCCACATATTCCTTGTCCCCATACCGGTCATAATGCCAGTTCGGACGGGCACACATCATATCCGAATAAGCAATGGCGTTTTCTTTGGTATAACCGCCGTCACGTTCCATTGCCCAGTCGATATAGCCGGAGCCGTAATTGTAACCCTGAAGCGCCAGCTTGATGCGGTCCAGGTCGGTAGGTCCGGTACATCCTGCTTTATCCAGTGCATACTTTAATTCCTGAATCCCACATTCGATGGAATAAGCAGGATCGGTGATGCCGTTGGGGACATGGGGGTATTTCTTATTAAAGCCGCCTTCTGCCGCCTGCATGGGATCGCTTCCACGCCCGCCGCTTTCCTGCATCATGACTGCCATGAGGAGTTCCACATAAGCTTCCATGCCGTATTTCTGTGCGACCTGCTGGATGGTAGCCCGGTAAGCCAGCACCTCATCGCTGACACCTACCGCCATGGCAAGACCGGAAGCGGAGCCGCCAAAGAACATGGTCAGGTTTTCCACATAACTGTCTGCCGTTTTTTTCTGCTTATCGGTCAGATGAAAGACGTGATCTGCAAAGTAGGCATCTCCGGCATAGCTGACCGTGTAGGTATGGCGGGTAAAAGTAACCTTTCTGGGTGGTGCATTTTCCTCTTCCGCCGGAACTTCCACCGTGGCCGTTTCTGAAGTAACGTCATAAGAAAAAAGCCCGTCCTCGTTTTCCCGGATCAGGCTTTTGAGTTTGCTGATATTTATATTTTTATAGTCATCCTGGCTGGCACAAAACTGTGCGATGAGCTGGTTCGCATTTACGATGATACTGGAAGCGTAAGGATCGCTGATAGAGGCAGTATCTCCTTCCGGGAGTCTGGCAATTTCCGCATTGATCTTAGCAAGCAGTGCATCATGGCTTTCCTGAAGCACCTCCACGATTGCCTGATTGCCGCCGCTTGTGAACGCCCGTCCATACGGATAATAGCGTAACACATGGGCGGGGTACTGTGTGTCGCCGTATTTTTCCCACCCTAACCGCTGTGCCTGCATGGTGGAAAACTCTACCGCATTGGCGTAGGAATAACCGCCGTAGTTGGTTTTCGCCCATGAGATATACCCATTGCCGAAGTTATAGCCCTGCAAGGCGAGCTTGATACGCTCCATGTCAATCGGGTTTTCCACCTCGGCAGAGATAAGGGCGGCTTTCAGCTCCTGCACGCCGCACTGGATGGAATACTCTGGGTCTTGTATCCCGTTCGGCTCATGGGGATACCTTGTGTTAAAGCTGCCCTCCGCCGCCTGCATGGGGTCAAGTCCACGCCCGCAGACTCCTGCATCATAACCGCCTTGATAAGCTCCACATAGTCAGGAATACCGTATTGTTTGGCATATTTCTGTATCAAAGGCTCATAGGCTTCCACCTTCGCACTGACAGGGGTATAAGCGTTGCTCCCGCTTCCGCCGCCAAACAGGGAAACAGCACAGCCGAGCAGGACAACAATGAGAATAATCACAACTGCAATCCAACCGCCTGCAAGTATAGCAGAAATCAGAGCTTTTGTTCCTGCAATAATCGCCTTGACCGCAGCTATGGTTGCTCTGACTGTCGCTTTTGTGGCTTCGGCGGTTGCCTTTGCGGTGGCTTTTGCCGCCTGTGATGCCTTTTGGGCAGTTTTCGCAGAAGCTTTTGCCGCCTGTGCCGTTTTTACCGAGGTTTCCGTCGTTTTGATTGCCGCCTTAGAAGTTGCCTGTGCGGTTTTAATTCCCTTTTCGGTAGTCTTGACTGTTCCCTTAGCAGTTGTTTTCACCGCTTTTTCTGCATTTCGTGCTGTGCTCTTAATCATTTTTTGCCCCTGCTGTCGGGTCTTTATCAACTGCGATTTTGCTGTCTGGGAAACATCGGGGGCAGCGGAACGGCTTGCAGCCCCGTGACGGATCTGCAAGCCGTGTTGTTCTGACATATTCTGTACTGCTTTCTGTTCTGCGGCTTTGACAGCCCGACTTTGCTTGAAATCGGTTATTTTATCTTTTGTCTTACCGATATTCTCCTGCGTTGTCTTGACTGCCTTTTGCCCCTGCTTATTGAACTGGTGGACACCTTCGTCCTTTGCACGGTCTGCCGCAAAAGAAATCCTGTCCGCAGCATATTCTGTGGCAGAGTTTTCATCAGCGTAATATCCCTGTTCCGCTTTTTCCTTTATCCCCACATAGGCAGACTTCATACGCTCACTGGCTATGGCGGCTTTATCTATGGTCTTTATCGTACCTTTGACCGCATCTCTGGTTTTTATATCAGCCATAGAAAACCTCCTTTCCCAGAGAATTTGCGTTCAAATCAGCCGACCTTTTTTGCCACTACAACGAGCCTGCCGTTCTGTGCGGAGTATTCGCAGGTGGAAAGGGTAATGAGCCTGTCGCCGTATCCAGCGGTCACACCTGTATCATACAAAGCAAGCTCCTTGCACTTCCCGATATAGGAATTAAAATCTTCCTCATTCTCCGCATCAACAAAGTCGTAGTATCGGAAGCCCTCAGAGCTGTACGCCACAGTCTTAAATACAGCGACGATTTCATACTCTGCCTGCTCTGTGAGGGTATCAAACTGAATATTCTTGTGTTCCTCATAAAAGCTCTTGGACTTGTAATCCTCCAACGCTCCAAACATCTTGCCGCCCTTAATGTGATGACCGTAGATAACCAGATTGTCACTTTCAGCAATATCGCAATTCTCCTGCACATAAGGCGTTCCTAAATCGCTGTACTCTTTTTCAAAATTGTGCTTCAGATAAAAATTCGGATTGTTCCTGCTCTGCATCACAGGATAATTGATTGTCGTGCCGGCAATGGAAATCCAACCGACCATATCCTCATTCTGTAAATACAATTCCTGATACTTGGCAAACACATCTTCCCCCTCGCTGACAGGGGCATCGTCTGGCACGGTTTCATCCGTGGGAGCCTGCTCTACCATCTCGGCAATCTCCTCAAAGGCTTCCGTCTGCTCGTCCACCTCTGCATAGTAATGATAAATGCGGAAGCCGCAAAAAGCCGCCGTACCTAACAGGCACACGGCGGCTACAACACAGATAATAGATTTATAATTCTTCATAGGCTTTTCCTTTCTTATCTTGAAATTTCCGTCTGTTTTCTGGGAGCAGGAAGCTCCCTGCAATATTCGGGGTATCTGACCTTGATACCCTCCATAAAGTAGGGAGCAAACTCACAGCAAAACAACTCCTCTGGCGTGAAATACCGTTCCCGCCCTTCCTCTGCATACCCGTTCCAAAGGTTAAAAGCAAGATGGCAGACCTTGACTGTTCCGCTTGTCTGCCAGCCGCCGTGCATACCCTCTGGCTCGATGCAGTCCTCCTTGAAATTGAACATCTGGTTGATGTTCGCCCTCGTTTCCGAAGCGATACCCATCACATAGAAAAATGCCCTGTGATAACAGTCGTTCACTCTGCATTTCATCATATTTTCCAGAAAGAAATCACGGTGAGCCGTATCACGGAATTTAATATCAGCCATAAAAGACCTCCTTTCTTAGACCTCACCGAACTTGGTCGTCATCAACTTGTAAAGCTCGGTATTGCGTGGGAACTTGTTTACAAACGGCACAAGGGAGCTGCCAACTTTGAGTAATCCCTGTCCTGCACCGACATTCGTGATATAACTCATCTGAAGGTCGGAGATATTAAGGAGCTTGGCAAGCTCAAGTCTGTCCGTAGATGCTTGGTTAAGCATAATGATAAATTCGCTGTTAGCAAGCATCGTCCTTGCCGTATGGCTCTGCAAAAGGTCGTCTACATTCTGCGTAATACCCGTACAGTACGCACCGTATTTACGCACACGCTTCCAGAGGGTAAAGAGGAAGTTTGCAGAGTATTCGTGCTGAAAGAGCAAATAGATTTCATCAATGAAAATAAAGGTATTTCTGCCTTTGGCTCTGTTCTGCGTGATACGGTTTAAGATACTGTCAAGCACCACAAGCATACCGATAGGCTGTAACTGCTTACCCAAATCCAGAATGTCATAGCAGATAAGGCGGCTGTGGGTATCCACATTGGTATGCTTGGCAAAGGTGTTGAGAGAGCCATCTGTAAATAATTCGATAGCAAGGGCGATTTCCTGTGCTTCTGGTTCGTTCTGTTTAAGAAGTTCCTCACGGAAGTCCTGCAAGGTTGGCGGCGTTCCCATATAGTTGCCCTGCTGATAGTAGCGGTACACGCTTGCCGTACATCGGTCAATAATGGATTTCTGCTTTGCTCCCAAGTTCGTGCCACCGATGAGCTGTTCGCAAAGGGATAAAATAAACTCCGATTTCAGAATGACAGGGTTTGCACCGTCACCGTAATCGGAGTTCATATCCATAGCATTGATGTGATTTTCACTTGTCGCAGAGATATGAATAACCTCTCCCTGCATTGCTTTAACAAGCGGGGAATATTCACGCTCTGGGTCAATGATGATTATATCGGCATTAGGGTCGGTCAGAATGATATTCGTCATTTCTTCCTTTGCAGTAAAGGATTTTCCTGCACCCGACACACCGAGAATAAAGGAATTGCCGTTAAGGAGCTGCCTGCGGTTGGCGATAATCATATTTTTGCTGATGACATTCTGACCGTAATACACACCATTTTCGTGGTAGATTTCCTGCACTCGGAACGGGATAAACACTGCAAGGCTCTCTGTTGTGAGGGTACGCAGGGCATCTATCTTCCGTACACCAAATGGCAGAGCTGTATTCAATCCGTCCATCTGCTGATATTTCAGCACCGCAAACTGGCACAAATGCTTTCTTGCGGTAGTCAAGAGAGCTTCTGTATCATTGTCGAGCTGCTCTTTGGTATCTGCCGTATGCACCATCGTCAGCACAGCAAACATCATTCTCTGGTCACGGGTCGTCAAATCGTCCAGAAATTCCTTGCTTTCCTTTCGCTGCTGTTCCAAGTCATAAGGAATAACGGCAGAAAAATTGTTGTTCTGGTTCTGCTTCCTCTGCCAATTCGTGATATTGGTTTCCACACCAAGCAGACGGTTTTCCACCTCCCGCACGGCTTCATCTGTGGGAACAGGGATAATGTCAACGGACAGCATCATATTCCTGTTCAGCTCACAAAGCTCCGCCACCATACTGTCCTTGATATATGCCGCATACTCTCTGAGAAAAATCACACGCCCATATCTGTCACCCATTCTGAAGCAGTCGCTCTCAAATTCAAAGGTATCGGGACAGATAAAATCCTTGAAATCGTGACCTTTCCGCATCGTCTGGGTAATATCGAAGTGGAACGCTGTTTCTTCTCCTGTACGGTAGAAGTCGTGGAAGATACGCAGCTTGTCGCCTGCGTCCAGTTCCACACATTTCGACCCCAGACGGTTAAAGTGGGCGATAAGGTCAGCACCCACACGGGCGAAGTAGTTTCGGGCTTCCTCAATATTCTTCTTGCAGACGGATACGGTTACATACTTATCCTGTACGATGGAATTAGCCCCTGTCGCCTTATCCAGAAGCATTTTGTTATATTCCTTACGGTACTTATCCAGACCGTCATCAGCCATTGGGATTAAAATAGTCTGTTCAAAATCAGCTTTGTTCAAGCGACGGTTGTTGATAGTGATTTTCGTGGTCGCACCGCTGTCAAGGGAATTAAGAAGCTCCGAGTATTCAAGGAACATTGCTTCCTTATCCTCACGGCTTGCCACGGCATAGTTTATATCCTCAAATTTAAAGGTCTTTGCGTACTTGTTCCTGCCGACAAGGAATATGCCGTCATCCCAGATTGTCTTAATCGGGATAACATTCTGTACCGACTTCGGCACAACAAACTTTTCCCTGTCCTGCTTGAACAGATTTTTAAGAGTTCTCAGCATTGTTTACCTCCTTGCTGCGTTTCGCTTTTTTCTTTTTCGTTTTCTTTGGTTTCGGTGTCCTGCCTTTCTGCTTTTTCCGTACTGTCGGCAACCCTTTTTCATGGGCTTCAATGGTCGGCTTCATCGTTTCGTAATAGAGATTATCTGGCAGGAACATCAGCTTTTTCGGCATCAGAAATTCCGATTTAATCCACGCCCAGACAAACTGCTCTGCGGTCATACCGTTGTATTTGATAAAGCCCATAGCCGCAAAGGGGAATGCACCTAAGATACAAACCCAACTGAGGGTTTCCGTACCAAACCGTGGACGAAGAAGGAAATACAAACCCACCGCCACGCCGCAGGCAAGGACAGAAAAAATGAACTGTCTGAGGGACAGTCCAAAAAACATACTCTCCGTATAATTACGGATTTCCTTATTTATCTTTACTTCCAATCATAGCACCTCCCTTACAAGCCCATCATTTCTCTTACAACACGGTCTGCCATTTTGACCGCACCGACAAGGACGAGCATATTGAACACAAGCTCCCCGATATAGCTCCATACCATTGTAACCGCCGCAGCATCAGGATTGACCACAGGCGGAGAAGAAGCAAACAGGGAAAAGATAATGCAGGCAAGCACGATAACCGCACCTTCAAGACACACGGCGGCATAGCTCTTAATGAAGCTCTTGCCAACGCTCTGGCTCGGCTCTCCCGCAAAAGCGGAAAGGGGTACGGGTGCAATGGCAGTATAGATATACAGCTTGAAAAACCTGCCGTATACCGACATAATCATAATGAATGACAGCACCGTGATAAACAGCCCGCCTATCAGCGTGACCGCCCATAGCGGGATACTCTCAAAAAATCCGCAGTCTTCAACGGCTGTCACGATTTCCTGCGGCAACACCGTCTGCTGTGCCGAGCCAAATCCTGCAGCATTCATAATCGTGGAAATCATACCTTGCACAATCTTAAACAGTGCCATCATCAGTTCTAATCCATAGGTCACTGCACCTTTGGCAATGGCAAAGCGGATAAACAGTTTCAACGCCTGCTCTGGTCGCTTGACTTCTGCAAAATTTCCACAGGTTCTCATTACACCCACAACAAAGAACAGCACGAGCAGGGCAAGTCCGATAGCCTGCACTGCACCGTGAATATCCACGATGACATTCCATATCGTGCCGCCCTTAAAATTCTCTGGGGATTGAGTAATGAGCTGCCATATCTCGGCTAATTTCTCATTCCAAGTGTTTAGGGCGTTCTCTAAATTCTGTACCACCCAGTTATCAGACATTTGACCACCTCCTTGATGATATTAGATAACGGGAGCGAGTTCCGCACTCGGCGGATCTGCTCCCGTTATCTTTTTGTGTCAGTCTGTTATCTTAGCCTGTGATAAGAGTCAAGATTTCCTTTGCGAAGGTAATGACAACGCCGCCTGCAAGGGTCAAAAAGCCGTTAGCCCTCTGGGACGGGTCGTGGGATTTGAGGGAAAGACCAATCTGCACGATACCAAAGCCGAGCATAATCATACCAACAGCCCTCACCAGACCGAAAATGAAATCGGACAGATTGTTGACTACCTGAATGGGGTCATTGGCAGCAAAGGCGGTTACGGAAGTACCAAGCACAAATGTCATTGCCATAACAGCCATACAGTAATAGCGGAAGCCTTTCTTAACCTTTCCAGTCATCGGCAGCTTCGTGGTTTTCTTGTTCTCATTCTTCTTAAAAAGTTTCATAGGGTAAATCCTCCTTATAAATTGAATATTTCTTCCAAGTCCTCATCGGACAGAAGCTCATAGGAAGTGCTGACAGCTGTCACGCTCACGGCGTTATCTGGAATATCACTGTCAAACACAAGAGTTGCGACAGCCTGCGTAGGCTCTCCGTGGATATACGGCGGTTGCCCTCCGTCAGCCGTCAGCTTCACATTCGGGTGCTTCAAGATGTCATACTTGAAGTCCATAACGGGGCGTTCTCCACGCACAAAAAGAAGTGCGTATCGGTTATCAAGCATACGCACTTCGTCTTGGGTCATCAGCTCACGCCCCGAAATCTGATAATTTGTTGAATAGTTACCACTCCGCCCAGAGCTTTTCCCGTAGGTGTTAGTATCAATGGTTTCCTTGCCCAAAAGTTCTGACACATATTTGTGGGTGCTTTGCTCGTTGCCGCCCAAATACAGAAACTCATCGCAGTTGCCGACAATGCTTTCCCATTGCTTTTCAAAAAGGGCTTTGAGCTGTGCCAGATTTTGCAGGATAATGGATACCGATACCCCTCTGGAACGCATAACAGACAGGATTTTATCAAAGTCATCAGGCAATGAAAATAGCGATAGGTAAGCCTCTGGCGTTTCCACCTCGGGCTTTTCCCCGCTCCACACCGTGCGTGATAGTTTCCCATCACACGGCGTTCCACCGACTAAGATTACTTTTTAGTGCCTATATAGTCCTCGAATTGTATTTCCTCCAACTCTCTGTGTTTTCGGAGTTTATTGATTTTATCTTTCATTTCTTCGGTCAACTGTAAGTCTTTAAGCAACTTTCCAATTTTTACAGGATTCGTTGCTCCAACCAGTTCTGACACCTCTTTTGACAGGATAATCAAATTCCTGTAAGTGTCGTTTCGCTCTCCCTTACATGGTTTGATATGCACACATACCATATCTGATATTGACAGGGCATTGTGCGTTACCGCACATTTGCCTTTTTGTGCGATATATCTCGAAAGAGCGTTGTCTGCCATCTCCAACGTAGGGTAGAGATGTGCATTTTCCATCATGTATTTCATAACATCGTAGCTGATACAGTTTTCGATGTCTGAATACTTCCTCACATATTTATTGACTTCACGCCTTTTATATTTGGGGTATTCATAAGCCACATATCCAACAGGGATAATCATTCTTCCCTTTATCCATCGGAACTGCTTAGACTTTCCATACTTTTCCTGAATAAACTTGCTGGTTATCTCGCCTTGACGTTCTATGGGGCAACAGCGGTTATTATGATTCATGCCGTTACTTTTTCCCGTTACTTTAAAGGCGATTTCCGCAAAGTCTGCTGATACCATAGTTGCCATACAGTAATAGTTGTGCATTCCCATAACCATTGCATTATAAAGACTTATATTTCGGTCTATCTCGCTTTGTTTGCTTGGATTCTTTATGTCTTTCCAAACGTCACTTAGCTTTTTAATGACCTTTGCTTTACTCTTGTCTGCCATGTGGGAACGTATTACCCACTTACTGCCTTTTGGTACAACCTTAAATTTGATACCGAGGAAAGTAGTGTAATTCTTCCGCAAGTTTGTGATACCCGACTTTTCTCCACTGGTCTGTAAATGCAGATTTTCTGCCAACCAGAGTTTTGTGGCACACATTACCTTTTTCGCCGTTGCATAATCCCGACAGAATAGCTTAAAATCATCTGCATACCTTACGATATACATTTCTTTCAAATCGGTTTTTGCTCTCAGCTTATTCCATTTCTGCGTTCTGTCTACTGTGAGGACGTTTCCCTCTTTATCAGTCTTGTTAAACTCTAAACCTGTTTTACCCTCTTTGATTTTGAACATTTCCCACTGACTGGCAATCCACCAGTCCAGTTCATTCAATACAACATTTGCAAGAAGTGGGGATAGAATCCCCCCTGTGGTGTACCCGTTTCGGGAGTGATTATAATGTCATTGAACAGGATTTCCGCTTTCAGCATCTGCTTGATTATCATAATCAGCTTTCTGTCCTGTATGCCGATTCCCCACAACTGCCGAATCAACTTACTGTGGTCGATATTATCAAAGAAGCCAACAATGTCTACATCTACTACAAAGTGCAGATTCTGCAACTGTGCCATTTTATAGCATTGTGCGATTGCATTCTGCGTTGACCGATATGGTCTGAAACCATTGTTCCGCTCATGAAATTTCGCTTCACAAATCGGCTCCAGTATCTGTAAGATACACTGTTGTATCAGTCTGTCCCAAATACTCGGAATCCCTAATGGGCGGGTTTTTCCGTTGTCTTTCGGGATTTCAACTCGTCTAACCTTTTTTGGCTGATAATAGTTCAACTTATTTCTGACGGTTTTAATGACCGATTCGATGGGCAGTGACTGTATCGCTACAATCGTTTTCCCATCTGTGCTGGGAGTTTTGCTCCCACTGTTTTTACAGATATTTCGATATGCAAGTATGATATTCTGCTCTGACACAATCAACGGCATGAGCCTGTCAAATGTCTTTCCATTCTGGCTGTCCTCAAATAATCGGTAGCCTGTTTCTTTAGCGTCATACCTTTCTGCATTTCGCTCTGCTTTGTTTACAATTCGTTTTGCCATAGTAACCAGCTCCTTATCAGAGAATGATTTTTTCTTAGTCGCACCACGACAGCTATGAAAATCTCCATTTTGTTGATTACTATATAGGCATGAAAGAAAATCTTAGTATCGGCTTGAGGCTATCCCTCCACCGCTTATTGTTACGGCTTCACAGGTACTGTGCCTCTACTCTCACAGCCACTAATGCACTTATTATAGAAAGGCTCTTTCAATCCCTTTCCTTTTCAATACAACTACGGTACTTTTTCCGCTGATACAGTCAGCTCCCGTATTGGCTGCTTTCCACGTTCCGCATAACTTAGGATTGTTGCCACTTAGGTCGTTCCTTTAGCCCTGCAAGCATTATCTTCGAGCGAATCCCTCAAGATACCTGTGTCCTGTAAACACAGAGGGCATTTCATACTAACAACTTTTACTTTGCCCCGCTTGCATACCCATTGGTACACTTGCATTTCTGCAAGCCATTCGTTTAGAGCCGTACATTCGGAATCTTTGTCAGACCGCCTTTTTGGTCATTCTAACCATATGGCAACCCCACCCGCACTGTCACACACAACCCGTACCTCTACGAATCTTTCCTCGCCATTAAGCGTTAGGGTGTGCTTCGCACGACTTCCCCGAGCTTATAACCCCAACCGTCTGTATTCGGCTGACGCTATTCGGAGTATTAGTGAATCCCCTTCAGGGCGTTACCCCGTCATTTGAGATTTCAGTTATGCAGTTCTCTAAAACCACATTTATTTAATTGTTTGTGACTTTAGGCTACGCTTTTGTCGGTTATTCCCACCGTTTTAGGCGTAGAACGTGTCACACCATTCGCAAATTCATCGGCTAATATTCTGACATGATATGGTAATCGTCCATGGTGTACATCGTCTGCTCTGTCACATAACAGGTTAAATAACTGGCTGTACATCATTGCCACAACAAAGTTAAAAGTATCATCGGTATCTGAAATAATGATAAACAATGCTGTCCTCTGATCTCCTACCATATCCAGTTCCATTTCATCATAGCTCATGATCTCACGAAGCTCCGCAATATCAAATGGAGCAAGTCTGGCTCCACAGCTAATAAGAATCGACTTTGCCGTTTTGCCGGCGGCTAATTTATATTTTTTATACTGGCGTACCGCAAAGTGTTCCGGTTCTTCTTTCTCCAGTTCCTCAAACAGCATATCTACTGCATTTTTAAATGTCTCATCATCTTCCCTTGTTTCCGATGCATTGATAAATTCAAGCAGCGTTGCAAAGTTCTGTTCCTCCTCCGGTGCTTCATACCAGATATAGCCAATCAATGCACAGTACAGAAGCCTTTCTGCCTTCGTCCAGAAATCCTCACTGGACTTCTCCCCTTCCCCTTTGGTGTTTACCATGATAGTATTCACCAGTTTCAGAATGTCTTTTTCTGAATGGATATAGTGGAACGGGTTATAATGCATACTCTTGGAAAAATTGATCGTATTCAATACTTTCACTTTATATCCATGCCGTACCAGCATCTTTCCGCACTCAATGATGATCGTTCCCTTGGGGTCTGTGACCACATAGCTGATATATTTTCCCATCTGCATCAGATTCGGCTTTACATAGAATCTCGTCTTACCGGAACCGGAGCCACCGATTACAATCACGTTCTTGTTCCTTGCAAATTTCGGCAGCTTTGGTCTGCTGTTCATGGTCAGCCTTTCCGTCATAGTAAGAAGAATATTGTTTTCAAATATTGGATCAATGAAGGGTGCAATGTCTTTTGCAGTTCCCCATCTTGCCGAACCATACTCTTCTCCCTGTCGGAACTTTTTGGCATTTTTCATCTTCATCATAACCAGAAGTTTTACAGCCAAGGCTCCGGTAAAACCTGCCAGAAGTGGCATCTTTTCTATACTTGGCAGAATAGAAGTAAATGCCATTTGAAAATTCAAAAGCAGCATCATCAGCCGTTCCACCGATGAATCTCCCTGACAATATTGATACAGCCATGCTTCTTTGTCTACCAGATAAAAGATTATGACATAAGGAGTATTCAATGCCAGTATCCGCAGGGAATTTCTTTTCAGGTACTCTCCTAAATCCATGATTTTCTCTCTCAGCAGTCAAGTCCCCATTGAAAGCCTTGTATAAGCAGTGGCGGGATTCTCTCCAGATACCCCTTGCATACTTTACGCATCTTCTGAAATCGGTTCATAGTGTCGGCTCCTTTTCTTTCTGCTTCGTTTTCTCCCGTTCTCGGTTCTTATCCTTCGCCTGTGTGATCGCATCCTTCAGTTTTGCCCTTACAGACGGTTTCTTTGTCTTATTGAGAGATTTACCAGTGTATTCCTTAAATGCTGCGGTCATGACATCTGCATCCCTTGCTTTGAAGAAAACAAAATATCTCGGCGGCTTTGCTGTCGTATCTTTTTTCAGACTGAAATCAATACTGTACTTTTTCGCCACCCGTTCAAAAGATTTGATATTCCCATCAGTAATTTCAATATTGGAAAGCTGTACATTCTGCCGCATCAGCTTCTCCATGGTTTGTTTTCCACGATAAGATTTATCCTTCGCCTTGTCATCCTGCTGTTTTTGTACTTTGCTCTGCTGCTTCTGTTTTGCTTTCTCCTGTTCCATCTGGGCAAGAGCTTTTCTCATGGCAGCTTTTAGCAACTGGGCAGTTATCTTTCCACCCCGGATACACAGGGATACCGTTTTTTCATTTACTTCATCTTGCACCGTTGTCCTCTTCTTTCTTAATCTGTTCTTTCTTTACCAGCTCTTTCAGATAAGCCTGTACTTTCTCATAACAGTCATATCCCTGGCTGATCAGGTTCTCACTGTATTCATACAGTTCCTCCACCGTTTTACCAATTTTGTTTCTTGGAACTTCACCAACTTTTTTAATGACGTATCCATGGGCACCTGTTGCATCCATGCACCACAGGTAGATTGTTGCTTTTTTATTTTGCTTGGCTGTATGTACTCCACTGACTTCTACTTCAAAGCGATTTCCAAAGTTTCTGTAAATACAAAGCTCCAGGTCAATCTCCATAAGTTTATAATTTTCGCCCAGACCATCACATAATGCCTGAAGCACTTTATCCTTTTCTTTCATTTTCGTCTGCTCCTTTATGTTAAGTTTATCTTCATTACATAGTTTCCAACGTTTTTTTTACTTCCCTTCTCCTTTCTAACACCTTTTGCAAGTTCATCATAATTCTTTTCTGATTCTGCCCCTACTTTAATACAGCAGTACATGACAAATCCATGTACCAGAAATACAATGATGGCTGCAACGATTAATAATGTTTTCATCTTATTGATTCCTCCTGTTCCTACTTTTCTACGAATCTGCCACTGGCAGTTTTCTACAGATTATCCATTGTCCCAAAAAGGGCATTTATGAACTGTTTTGCCCATAAATGCCCTATCCTGTTTCAAACCTTACAGTTACTTATTTTTTCTTTTTTACGTAAATATACCGCAGATGTTCCAAATCCGATCATTCCTAATCCTGCAAGTAGAATCCAGAACATCACAGGTGTGTCATCACCTGTTTTTGGTGCATCAGTAGATATTGTACCGGATGGAGTATCCGTTGTTTCCGGTGTCTCAGAAGGAGTTTCTGTTGGTGTCTCCGTTGGCGTTTCCGTCGGCTTGGCTTCATCCTTCATCACAACTTTCTGAATTTCTCCGGTATCTTTTACAGTGAACTTCACATCCTCTGCCACCAGATAACCGTCCGGTGCTGTTTCTTCACGAAGTGTATATTCTCCGATTGGAAGCATCTCGATATAGTGTGCTTTCTCTTCAGAAGTCCAACTTTCTACGACCTTTCCGTCTTTGTCAAGAATGGTCAGCTTCGCTCCCGGAAGTTCCTTACCAGAAATATCCGTTTTGGAAATCTGCACTTTCGTCACATCATCCTTCATCTCGATTTTTTGTGCTTTAGAAGAATCTTCTATTGTAAAAGTAATACTCTCCGCAGTTACATAGCCATCTGCCGGTTTTGTCTCCGTCAGAGTGTACTTCTTTCCTGCAACAAGTTCTTTAATGATATGAGCCTCTTTCCCGGAAGTCCATGAATCTACTACCTTGCCATCTTCATCCGTCACTTTCAGTTTCGACCCTTCCAGTTCCTTTCCATCAGTCAAAGAAGTTTTTGTAATCTCCACAACTGTTGGTTCATCTTCAAAGGTAAACTCATAAGACAGTGTTTCCTTATCTGCACCCTCATATTCAAAAGTAAACTCCTGTACCTGATCCGTTGTTGCGAATCCCGGTGCCGGGGAAGTTTCTTTGACATAGTAAGTGTAACCAATCGGAAGATCTGCCGTAAATGTCAGTTTTCCCTCTTTGTCCGTAGCCTGCTCCTCAATAACGGTATCTGCTTTCAGAATGACATCACCATTTGCATTTACAATGTCCTCTTTATTGCAAAGAGCGAATACTGCACCTTCCAGTACCCTGTCAGAATCCTTTTCTTTTTTCAGCACCTTTACTTCCGCTTTCTGACGATTATTCTGCCAGTCGGAAGAATAAGTTACCTCGGCAGTATCCTGATCCCGGTATGTCAGGTCAATCTCACGAGCTGTACTATCCAGTACATAGCCGTTTGCCGTTTCCTTTTCTTTGACATAATATTTTCCAAGCGGAAGATCTGTCAGTTTTGCTACTCCTGTTTCATCTGTCGTAATCGTTGCTATCAGATCATCTTTCTTGTAATAATCTTCACTCTCACCATCCGCAGCTTTAATATCTTCCAGTGCATAAACCTCAAAAGTAACTTCTTTCAGGGAACCGGAAATATATTCAAATAAATGGCTGATCCATCCACCTACGGAATCAAGTGCAGATACTTTTTCCAGAAATTCACCCTTCTTATTGATAATCAGAGTTCCAGTCGGCACATCATCTTTCATTTCCACTTTCTGGATTTCAGCAGTATCCTCTACAGTAAAGGTAATCTCCTCCGCTTTCAGATAACCATAAGGAGCCATTTCTTCACGAAGAGTATATGTTTCACCCACAGTCAGCCGCTCAATCAGATGTTCCTCACCCTTTACAGATTTCCATGTATCTATTACATTTTTATCCTTATCGAGAACTGTCAGTGTTGCTCCGGAAAGTTCAACTCCTGTTGTAATGTCAGATTTTTTCACTGTGATTTTGGTCGGCTGATTTTTAAATTCAGATGCAAGTTTTATTACTTTCACATTCTGTCCCTGATAAGACGCAGTGACATCCAGTGTTTCATCCGAAGATACATAACCTGCCGGTGCTGCAAGTTCTCTGATATAATATTTGCCAAATGGCAGGTCAAGGTCAAAGACTGCATTGCCATCTTCATCGGTTACTGCTTTTCCAAGAAGTGTATCTGCTTTCACAAGCACATTTTCATGTGCCAGAATATCCTCTTTCGCATACAGACCAAACTCTGCACCAACAACAACCGCATCCGTTTCTGCATCTTTTTTTACAACAGATACTTCTACCTTCTGACGGTCATTGTCAAAGTCTGCTGTCTGCTCGATCACTGCTGTATCCTGATCTTTATAAAAGAAAGTAACTGTCTGTGCTTCCTCATTTAACACAAAACCATCTGGTGCTGTCTTTTCGACAATTTTATAAGTTCCAAGAGGAAGATCCGCAATCTGTGCCTTTCCATCTTTATCAGTTGTAACCGTTCCTACCAGTGTTCCGGCAGCATACTCTAAGATACGGTTTCCATTGTCATCTTTCTGGAAATCCGCAGTATAAATATCTTCTGCCGCATAAACCTCAAAGACTGCGCCTTCCAGATTCTCACTCTGGTAAGTAAAATCGTCTTTAAAGCCATCAAGAACTTCTCCTTTTTTCACAATATTAAGTTCACCCTTTACCGGATGATTCTCATAGGAAACCTCGATGATTACATCCCCGGAAGTACCGTCCATCTGATATGCTGTATTGGAATCTACATCTACCTCATAGTAATTCTCATTGAGCGTATATCCATAAGGTGCATTTACTTCCTCAATGCGGTAATGCCCGATTTTCAGA
>ENA-OPZZ01001141-OPZZ01001141.1-human-gut-metagenome-genome-assembly--contig:-NODE-1141-length-17696-cov-5.115658_pt1 | contig 17696 bp, 9 predicted proteins | sample MGYA00242487_ERZ504511 | MGnify/ENA primary metagenome ERZ504511 (study PRJEB26092, sample SAMD00036241) | human gut metagenome | host: Homo sapiens | study: EMG produced TPA metagenomics assembly of... | reverse complement strand
GATGGCGATACGTGCCACGGTGCTTCTCATGGCTCCCCGTGCGTGAAACCCGCATGGCCGAAAAGTTGCGCGAAACGTTCGTTGAAACGGACTTTTGCTCTTCGGACAGCTTGAGCTGAATGAGATTCACGGAAGCGCCGAGCCACTCGATGAACGTCTTCCACTGTTTGCCCCATCCGGTGAACCGGGAATCATAATCCTCATCGGACAGGTCGAACTGGTTTACCCATTCGGTGATGGATGGCATATAGTAAAACATCTGGCGTGAGAACAATCCGTTCTCGGCCGAGGGAATGAGCGGTTTCACCTGTGCCGGTGTACCGCTTAACAAGACACTGAGAAAAGACTTCATACATTCCAGATACTCATGGTTCATACGTCGGTTAAAGGCTAGCCGGTCATGATCGTAGCATTTGCGCAAGGTATCGCTCCAATGCCCGTAATCCGTGCCGATGGCGGTGCTGACGGTATCCGCCTCGGTCTCGCAGATCAGCCCCACGCCGTCCGCCTCGATGAGGTTCTCCAATACGCCCGTTCCGGAGTTATCGCCGGCGATCAGGAACATCTTAGGCCTTGGCTCTTCCGGCTCAGGGGTTTTCGCCCGCTCCTTGCCTAGGGAACCCCACCGTGCCTTCTCCAGCCGGTATTCCTTGCGTAGGGATTTGAATTCCTCCATCATTGCCTCGTGGATCGGTTCGGCTAGGTGGCGTACCCAAGTGAGCGCCCCTTTTCCCGAGGCGGGAGGTGCCACGATGAAGGTTTGCAGATTTTCTCCTAAAGGAAGGTCGACTTTTAAATCTCCATTATTTAAAGGGAGATTTTTTCCATATACCATGGAATCTTGCAGGTAGACATAAACACCGACCTCTGTAATTCCATGTTCAGCAAAAGTTTCAAGACTAGCCCTACTGAAAGAAACGCCAACCGGGTGGGTTTCGGGCACATTGGGAAGTTGTTCATTCGGTTTCCATTCATCATCCATTTGCTGTGAACAAGAACAGCAAAGCAGAAATGACAGAAGAAATAAACTTGCTAGATGTTTCATAAATATTAGTTTATATATAATTTAAAGATATACAATTATTAAAAGAATAAAAATTCTATGCCCTTTTTCTTTAAAAGGCGGATTCAAGCCTAAGGAGGATTGGCTATTATAAGTGCTGGCTTCATGTTTCTCATTTGTTTAGATTTTCATTGTACATTAATGATGTTTTTCGCTAGAGTGATTTTTTTGTTCTTTCACCAGTGCAAAATTGAGGATTAAGCAAGAGAAGATAGAGTAAGATTTAGTAGAAAAGGAGTAAAAAACGGACTGGGGTAAAAAAGTGCCCCTCTGGTATAGCCATGCACAAAAAAGATATGCCCTTCAAATGTTATCATAAAACACCTGAAGGGCATATCATCTAAATTCTCCGCATTGAACGGGGAATTGCTGATTACCTATTTGTTCTGTGCATCGACTATATGTTGCACCAAACTATTCAAATATACCTCAAGATTCGTATATTGTCCATTCGGATCTTTCGTTTTTGTATTTCCATCTACGGGATTATTCGGATCAAGTCCGTTTTTTATTTCCCACTCATCAGGTATGCCATCACCGTCCGAATCTACCGGTGCCGAAAGACCTGTTATTGATAATTCCGGCCAGGGAGAATCGCCTGTGTCTTTGGGGCTATTGATAAATCCGGGTTTATTTCCTTCTCCGGTGAAAGTTGCCGTTCCTTTCCGGGTGTCGGAAATGATACGTTTGTCTACTTCATCACGATAATTACAGCAACCTGCATAGTTCATCACCTGTTCATAAGCCTTGTCAGCCGAATAAGTAGTGATTACTCCAAAATCAAGAGGTTCTTTCAGACGGATAGATTCTTTGGCATCTTCTGTCCAGAGGAAATCTACTTTTTCATCATTCTTCAACTGGGCATAGACTCCGTCCGTCCAGTTATCGGCAGTAACTTTGTTGTTACCTTCTATCTTATTTCCATCAATATAGAAAGTTCCCCATTTCTGCAGGTAAGGTTGAAAAGCTAAGTTCTTTTTGGGTTCTCCATCAACGTAAACATAAGCTTGCGGATAAACTCCGACTTTGGCAATACGATATTGCACCTGTTTGGAAGCCTGTTTTGTTGCCGGTCCCGGTTTATAATAGTTATTGACGATATTGACATGCTGATCTTCCCCGCCATAGCAGCCGTTTCCAGCCCAGTTGTAGAAAACATTATTCCGGATATCAACACATTCGCCAAGAGCTAATGTAGAAGGACGAGGGCCCAGACGAGGCACGCGACTCTCACAGTGAGCGATCAGGTTATGGTGATAAGAAGCTTTATGTCCTCCCCAATTGCCTCCATATCCATGTGCCCCTTTTACATGAGTCGCTTTTCTTAATGCTTCAGAGCCAATACACCATTGTACCGTAGAGTTTTCCATACCATAAACGGAAAGACATTCATCTACACTCCAACTGACAGAGCAATGGTCTACCATAATATCTTTCTTATCACAGCCGCCCAACCCATCGGGTTCTTTCCCACTGGCTTCTCCGGGGCGGAAACGAAGAAAACGGATAATTACATTATTAGAATTAATAGAAAAGCCATAATCAGCCAGACAGATTCCTCCGGGAGAAGTCTGTCCTGCAATGGTGAGATGATCTTTCCCTGTTCGTAATTCCGATTTCAGATGAATCGTACCTGCCACATCAAAGACAATCGTTTTAGGTCCATTTTGTTTCAAAGCCCAACGTAAAGTCCCCTGCGAACCATCGTCTTCCAAAGAAGTCACATGATACACTTTACCACCACGGCCGCCTGTCGTGTATCTACCGTGTCCTTCAGCTCCGGGAAAAGAGATCACTCGATCTTCCCGGCCGCCTGTCTCCTGTTTTTCGGGTATGTCATAGGAAAAGGACATCATTCCTCCCGCAACCATTGCCAGCAGACAAACATAAACTAATTTTCTTTTCATTTCCTTATTCACATTATTAGATGATGGAAACAAAAGTAGTGGAAGCTTTTCATTCTGACATTCATTTTTTGACCGATATGGGGGAAAAATCAGTTTTTATGATAAGATTGAACAAATTTTAGATCCCCCAGCCGCTCTTTTAATAACCGGTAACCGGAAAGACTTACTTTAAGTTTCACGCCAGTCTTCAATAACAACTGATAAGTTTCTTTTCCGAAAAGCTCGACCCGCGAAATTTGTGTTACGTTGACAATCGTAGAACGATGCACACGCACAAATGTATCAGGAGACAGATGGGTCTCAAAATATTTCATAGTTTGTTCTTTCAGATATTCTCCGGTAGGGGTTATCAACATTACATAATCTCCACAGGCTTGTATGTAGATCAGTTCGTCTGTCTTTACCAGATGAATGCGGGAACCGTCTTTCACCGTAATGCGATCTATTAATTCTGTCTGTGGTTCTCCTTGTTGTTCGGTCACAGTTAGCTGATGTGCAGCCAATTCTTTATCCAGTTCCTGATTCTGTACTTCTTCTTTAGTTACAATCAGGCGATACCATAAAGTAATGGCAATCAAGGTTGGCAGTCCGAACAATAACCGGAAAGGTATTGTCTGCGCAAAAGGAATATAGGATATGCCTACAATCCTCACCATGATATCACAGATCATAAAACTACCCGCCAGCCATAATAGGCTTCCAACGATTATCATGATTATATCCGTCTGGAACAACGAAACAAGACCGACCACAAACCAGGCCAAATAGGCTATGGCTGCCAGCCAACCAATTGTTGCCACTCCATCTACCAGAGCAGGAAGATAGTCGTTTCCGGTATATCCACAGACTAAAACCACCTGTGTCGCAACCAGAATCAACGCCAGCACCAGCATCGGAATCCAGCGGAATGGATAATCTATTATCGGATGTGGTTTCATACGCTAGTCTTTAACTTCCAAGCCTCCGAAAGAAAGCGTTCCACGAATGACCAATATATTCTCCTTGTTTACATTCCCATTTTGCCAGCGTTTGTCATCACATCCTCCAAAGAAAGCATTGCATTTGAAGACGACTGTCCAATCCGACGGGACATAAATCTCGACTCCTCCCCAACTGCAATCCAAATCAATATAGGTTTCTCCCGGTGCAATATGGGTATGGCGAAGATCAATAGTCGTCCCCCCGAAAGAGGTACGAATCATAGCTCCTTTAAACAACTCATCAAGTACTACGTGACGTGCAGCTCCCCAGACATTCTCCGAACGCAAAAAACCATCTACTGATTCCGATTGTTGTTGCTCACTCTCAAAGTTCATGCCGGGTCTACCCTGATGCATCTTCATCCATTGCCGACGATGTTCCATTGTATGCTGACGAGCCCATTGCGCCCTCTTATTTCTGCCGGGTTTGAAGATAAATAAAACACCTGCTATTATCAGAGCGAGGGGCCACACCATTGCCTGTGAATTTTCCGGTAACCAGGAAAGTCCTCCTATCAGAAAATAGACACCCGCCAGAAAAAGGATGATTCCACCGATGAAATGGCGGCGAATCATTGCATATATACCTAATAATATAAGGAGTGAATGCCAGGATACGATCAAATCAAATACTTCTGAAGTTATCCATCCCATATTACGGGCAAACAGTAGAATCCCGGAAAGGATAAAAAGCAAAGCTATCAGTATTTTACCGGAAAAGCCTGTAGCACGGGGAAAATTTTGTTTCTCTTCCATTGTTTCTATTATTAATTGATTAATGGTTCAAAGATACATCATTTCCCTATGCTTCCACAGGCTTTTCAGTTGATTTACGGTATAAATTCCGATGAATGCCGGATAAAAACCGGTGAAAAAATCAATTTATAAATCTCTGATTCGTATATTTGCCGGCCTTTAGAACACAAATAACACCCTTCAAAGCTAATAACTACACCTCGCAACAAACTAAAAAACAAAAAATACGAGGTGAAAAACAAATATTGCACATCACTATATCTTCATTCTCATACTTTTGTAGCGATGAATGAACTCTCATCGGGATTTTTTATGAAATATCAAACAACAACCATTAATTAATAAACATGCAAAGAATGTCTAACAAAGTGAAAAACATGCGCTCCTTATTGCTAATACTATTTTCAGCAATATCGCTTAGCGTATCTGCGCAAACGATTACCGTAAAAGGTAACGTGAAAGACACCAGCGGAGAGCCTGTTATTGGAGCCTCTGTTGTAGAAAAAGGTAATACTACCAATGGTACGATTACAGATTTAGATGGTAATTTTTCTATTAAAGTTGATGGCAAAAAAACATTGGTTATTTCATACATAGGTATGAAAACTCAAGAAGTAGCCGTTCAAGGTAGAAAAACAATTAATGTACAAATGGTCGACGACTCGAAAGCTTTGGACGAAGTCGTAGTAATTGGTTACGGTACGGTCAATAAAAGAGATTTAACCGGTTCTGTAGCCTCTGTTAGTGCCAAAGACTTAGCTGCTATACCAGTAGCAAGTGCATCTGAAGCCCTTACCGGTAAACTTGCCGGAGTTAGTGTTACTACTACTGAAGGTTCTCCCGATGCAGATATAAAGATCCGTGTTCGCGGTGGTGGTTCACTATCACAGGATAACTCTCCTTTATATATTGTAGACGGTTTCCCTGTTTCAAGCATTAGTGATATCGCTCCCTCGGAAATTCAAAGCATCGACGTATTGAAAGATGCTTCTTCCACAGCCATTTATGGTGCCCGTGGTGCAAATGGTGTAATCATCATTACTACCAAGAGCGGAAAAGAAGGTAAAACGCAAGTAGACTTCGGTGCTTCTTTCGGTTTTAAACAGGTAACCAAACTGACTGAAGTCTTGAGTCCTTACGATTTCGTTGCTTATCAGCGTGAAATCGGTTCTCTGGATTATGGAAACTTTGCCGATATGGATATTTGGCGTTCTATTGATGGTACCGATTACCAAGACGAGATGTTCGGACGTACTGGAAACCAGCAACAATATAACATTAATGTAAGTGGCGGAACCAAGCAAATGACTTATAGTGTCAGCTATGCCCATAATGAAGAAAAAAGTATCATGCTTAATTCCGGCTTCAAAAAAGACAATGTAAATGCAAAAATTAAATCAGAACTGAATAAATGGATGACACTGGACTTTAACGCCCGGTTAAGTTACTCTACCATTGACGGTTTAGGTGGTGGTGCTGATACCAATGAATCCAATGCTGCCAATTCAACTGTGGCTAATGCTACCGTATTCCGTCCGGTTGATTCACTTAAATACAGTGATGACGACGAAGAAAACAGTTCGGCACAACAGAAATCTCCATTGGAACGTCTGCTTGCAACGGATAAAACCCGCAATACTTTCAACCAGAACTACAATGTAGGTTTAAACTGGAAACCATTCAAGAACTGGACATTCCGTTCCGAATTCGGATATGGATGGAAGTTTGACGATACAGAACAGTATTGGGGAGTAGATGCAGTATCTAATTCTAAATATGGATATAACGGTCAGCCACAAGCCTACCTGTTGAGAGAAAAGACGATGAGCTGGCGTAATGCCAACACATTGACCTATGATAACAAAAAACTGTTCAAAGGTCGTGATAAACTCAATGTATTGATCGGACATGAAGTAAGCAGCAGCCAAAGGAAATCAATAGAAAATGTATCTGTAGCTTTCCCTGTTACTATGAATTTCGATGATATGAAAGCAAATATGGGTTCGGGCAAAGCTTTAGCCAACCAATCTACCATTGCTGCAAAAGAAAACATATTATCATTCTTTGGTCGTGTGAACTATACTATGATGGATAAATACTTGCTTGCTGTTACAGTACGTGCAGACGGTTCGAGCAAGTTCGGTTCCGGAAATCGTTGGGGTGTTTTCCCGTCAGCAGCTTTGGCATGGCGTATCTCTGACGAGGCTTTCATGAGTAACACTCAAGACTGGCTGTCAGCTTTGAAACTACGTTTAAGCTTCGGTACTGCCGGTAACAACCGTATCAATTCCGGTTTGCTTTCCACCACTTACTCTTTGGGAGGTAATGATGCACGCAATCCTTTCTTCAACGGAGAAAGCACTACCATGTTGGAACATGGAACGAACTTATACAACCCCGATTTGAAGTGGGAAACAACAGTTACCCGTAACATCGGTATTGACTATGGATTCTGGAACAATCGTATCTCCGGTGCTATCGACTTTTACTGGAATACAACCAGAGACTTATTGATGCGTACTGAAATTCCTTCTCTCTCCGGATATAACTATCAGTACAAGAACTTCGGACAGACATCCAATAAAGGTGTAGAATTGTCTGTTAGTGCTGTTTTATTTGATAAAAAGAATTTCTCTTTGAACTTCAATGCCAACATTGCTTACAACCGCAACCGCATTGATAAACTGAATACAGACTCTCCCTGGCAAAGTAGTAACTGGTCAGGTAGTACAATGGCCAAATACGAAGACTTCCGCGTAGAGAAAGGCGGACGTTTGGGTGAAGTTTGGGGATATAAGACAAACGGTTATTATACTGTATATGATCCTGTCACCAACCCTACCGGCGAACTGGTTTGGGCAGGTAGCGAATGGGGATTAAAAGACGGAATGCAAGATAACAGTCCTACTATCACCGGTGGTAAATACTATCCGGGTGGTTTGAAACTGGAATGTGATAAAGATGGTAACCCTCTCAAACAACGTTTGGGTAACACTATCGCTCCTACAACCGGAGGTTTTGGATTCGATGGTCGTGTAGGTAATTTCGATTTCAATGTATTCTTTAACTACTCTCTCGGAAATGTAATTGTCAATGGAACAAAACTGGCAGCTTCTTTCCGTTCAGGTTCAAGAACCGGTTATAACTTAAACAATGATTTCAGATTGTCTAACCGTTACACATGGATTGATCCGGAAACTGGTTTGAACCTGTCGTCCAGCTCTACAGATGTCCTCAATACCTATGGAGACATGACAACAGCAGGATTACGTCTGAATGAAATAAACGCTAACGCCAATATGTACAATCCGGCCAGCGCTACTACCATGCAGCTGACTGATTATGCAGTAGAAAAAGCCTCATTCCTGCGTTTGAATAACATTACTATCGGATACTCTCTTCCGAAAACAATTGTAAGGAGAGCGTTTATGCAGAATGTGAGAATCTATCTGACAGGATATAACCTGTTCTGTTGGACTAACTACAGCGGAGCAGACCCTGAAGTCGATACAAGCAGTAAGAAAAATGCGATGACTCCGGGTATAGATTACGCCGCTTATCCTAAGAGCCGCACATTTGTGGGTGGTATTAACGTTACATTCTAATTAAAACATTAAACAGATTGATCGTATGAAAATATATAAGACATTATTCCTGGGGCTGGGGTTAATTGCCCTGTCTTCCTGTTCGGACTTCCTGAATCAGACCTCACCGTCTGAATTGGATAATGAATCAACTTTTAATAATGCCTATTATACAGAATTGGCACTTAATAAAGTTTACGGCAGCCTGACGCAAGACCAGACTTATTCTAACTTCCTACCTATCATTGCCGGAACCAATACCGACTGTGAACTGATTGACGGTTTGGGTACGGATGCAAGCAACACGTCCAGCGAACGTGGTAATATGAACTACAACGCTAATCCGGGATGGTCACAACTTTCCAAAGTATGGGATGCCATGTACGGAGTAATCGAGAATGCGAATCTGGTAGTAGATGGTATAAACAATAGCCAACTGATACAACAAGCAGGAGCAACCCGTACCAGCATGATGAGATTCCGTGCAGAAGCGATGACATTGCGTGCGATGATTTATTTCGATCTGATCCGCTTGTTCGGTGATATTCCTTTCAAAACAGAATCTTCCAACAGCGACCTGTCTAATGTTTACATTGGAAAGGCAGATCGTGACGATATCATGGATGAATTGATAATTGAACTCGAGGAAGCTATCGGATATTTACCTTGGGCTGGTGAAGACGGTTATACAACCGAACATGTAAGCAAAGGCTATGCTCACGCTCTCTTGGCTAACATTGCAATGACACGTGCCGGATATGCTATCCGCGAACAAGCTAAAGACGGATATATCACCGGAGATAACAGTGACGCTACTTATCCTACTCAACGTTGCAGCGATACCAAACGTAGAGAACTATTCGAATTGGCCGAAAAACATCTGGCAGCTGTTGTCAGTTCAGGAAAACATAAACTGAATCCTTCTGTAGAAGAATACTGGCGTTTAATAAATATCGGACAACTAGATCAGACTTATCAAGAAAACCTGTTCGAGATTCCAATGGGACTAAACAAAAGTGGTGAGCTGGGATATACTATCGGATATCGTATAAACGGTGCCAGTTCCCTATTTGGTCCGAAAGGTAACTCATCCGGTAAGTTGAAACTGACTGCTCCTTATTATCTGTCATTTGGCGAAGGAGATATCCGCCGCGATCTGACTTGTGCTATTTCACAACTTTCTACAGACAAAAACACCAAAGTATTTAAAGAATATATGTTAGGAAATGCTCCTTTCGGTCTTTATTGTGGAAAATGGGATTATCGTAAGATGATGGAAAACTCTGAATGGTACGCAGCTGTATTGGCCAGCGATCAGAAAGTTTGTTCCGGTATCAACGTAGTGAAAATGCGTTATCCGCAAGTATTGCTGATGTATGCCGAAGTTGTGAACGAACTTTATGGTAAGGGTGCAACAGCCGAAGGTTGTACATTAACAGCCACAGCAGCCCTGAAAGAAGTACACGACCGTGCTTTCACCGATGCAACCAAACGTGATGCTGCATGGACTGCTCTAATGGGAAAAGACTTCTTCGATGCAATTGTTGACGAAAATGCATGGGAACTGGCAGGAGAAGGTGTTCGTAAGTTCGACCTAATCCGTTGGAACCTGTTGAGCGAAAAAATAGACGAATTCAAAAACGAATATACAAATGCAGTGTATAATGGTACATATCCACAGTATGTGAACTATAAATATCGCACGGACAATCCGATGTATATCGATATGACTTCTCTCGTATTTGGAGCTAAAGTAGGTGGAGAATATGAAAACAAGAGCTTTTTCGGAGCTGAAACCAGTGACAAGGAGCAAAAGAATCTGAAAGTAAACTTGCCTAGTATTTCTGGCGGATTGAACAAGGCTGTGAAGAATCGTTATTTATTGCCGATAGCTTCTACAACCATCTCTACCTCAAACGGTAAATTACATAACTCTTATGGTTATTCGGATTAATCTTAAAATCGTAAAATGATGAAGAATATAAAAAATATATTGGGAATGGGAGCTTTCATGCTCCTGACCTCTTTGGCTGTATCTTCGTGTACAGAGAAAAGTGATTGGGATATTGACTCTTCCTATAGCCGTCCTTTCGGAACTGATGAAAACGGAATCAGTATAGAAACAGACAGTAAAGTAGCCAGAGCGGTAGTAACTTGGAGCTCAACATCCAATACCGACTATTACATTATCGAGATTAGTCCTAACGAGATGACTGACGAAACTCCAATGGGATCAGAAGAAAATGGAAATATCGTTTATGGAAATGATCCTGCCAACCGGATCAAGCAGTCACCTTACACAATGGATAATCTGGCGGTAAATACGACTTATTATATGCGTATCAAGTCTATTTCCGGAGAGAAGGAATCTCGTTGGGTAAATTATAAAAAGACTTTTGCTTCAGTTAAGGAAGAAGCTATCCTAAATATTCCAACTACTGAAGACTTACCTGAAGGTCAAGGAAAAGTACGTATGTCATGGGAAGCCGGATTAGCAGTCGATCATTTCGAAATCATGGAAACGGGTGCCACAGAAGCAACTTCACGTGTTATTTCGTCAACAGAAGCTGCCGCAGGTGAAGCATGGGTTGAAAATTTGAAGTCATTCACTGAATACACGATTACTATTTATAATGGAAATAATCCGCGTGGTTCACAGACTGTTACCATCCCTGGTTTGGAAATCGAATCTACCATCAGTGATATAACAGCAAATTCAGCTGTATTCTCATGGGAAGAAACGGTGGATGTAGATGAATATGCTTGTGTTCTTTCTACCGAAGGAGTACCTGAATCAGGAACCCAATTATCACCAGCAGATATTGCTGCACATAAGGTGGCAATCACAGGTTTGGCTTCCAGTACGGAATATACGGCTTATGCTTTCGCAAACGGCTCTATATGTTCTCGTATCACCTTTACAACTAAGAAAGGTAAACCGACGGGGTATACTGAAATGACATGGGAAGATGCCCTTGCCAACTGGGATAATCTTTCAGGAAAAGTATTAATCAATGTTTCCGGAACAGAAGGATTTGCACAAGAAAAAGAAAGCATTGCTGCTGGCGTGACTCACCTTATTTTCTGGGGTGACAGTCAAGACGGACAGGTTAATATGACTATTAAAAAAGGCATAGGTGCCAGCGGAATATGTGATAAAGTAGAATTCCATAATCTGAATATTACCGATGAAGGAAATACAACCCTTATTTATCAAAACGGTGCTTCAGGTTGCATCAAAGAAATAGAAGTTACCTCGTGTACAATTACCAATATCCGTGGTATCGTTCGTATGAATGCAAGTACAAGTAATGCTATGTCTGTTACTATTGACGACTGTATCATCAAAGGATTGGGAAGAGCAGCAACATCCAATCATTATGGATTACTTCTTTCTGACAAGGTAACATTAACAACTCTCAATTTAGTGGTTTCCAACACTTCTATTATTGTATCCAAGGGAGCTTCTGCGTCTCAATTCATAAGACACAAGTCAGGACAACCCGGTACAATAACAATCAAAGATTGTACATTCTATGATATGTCAGCAAGTGATGCTTTCTGCAGAGATACAAAAGACATGACAATAACTATATCAAACACCCTGTTTGCCAAAGGTGGAGTTAAACCTTTCTACAACACAAGTTCCGTAGCTACAACCCTGAACGTAAACGGCTTGTATAAGGCTTCTGACTTTTCATTTGTTACACCCGACTGGGGAAAAGACTATACTAGTCTTCCTCTGACTTCCGATCAGCTATTCCCTAATGGTTCAAGTGAAGATTTGACTTTTGGAGCAGATGTTCCTGAAGAATACAGAGTCGGTGACCAACGTTGGAACAAATAACTAAATAAAACTACAAGGTTTTCCGTCAAGTCTGGAATTTGCATTTACTTGACGGAGAATCTTCTCTAAAAAGCAACAGATATTATGAATACAAATTCAATCAATACAATAAGTAAATACTTACTTCTGTTCTTGTTGATTCTTACAGGTGCTTCCTGTAATGACAACGATGATGCAGAAGATACAAGCATCCCTGTTCTGATTTCACAGAATATCAATGATGGTGATGTAGTAGGTCCGAGCGGATATGTAGAACTGACTTTCAGCAAAGCTATGCGTCAGGCTCCGGATACAGAAATCTATTTCAACGGAGGAGTAGTGCGTGTATCCATCAACTACGAAAAAGTACGTTATACCTTCTCTGGTATGGAAAACAAAGAATGTACTTTCGAAGTTCCTGCCGGAGCATTAACGGATATGCAGGGAAGAGCTTACGACGAAGACTTCTTTTTAAGCTTTACTGCCAAATCTGAAATTTCGGGCGGTGGAAAAGTATTCGATGCAATTGTTGATTCAAAAGAGAATGGTGATTACACTACTCTCCAGGCTGCAATCAACGCCATCACTACCCCACCTACCAGTCCTTATAAAATCTTCATTGCCAACGGAACTTATAATGAATGTGTCCGGATCAATAAGAATAAACCATTTGTTCATTTAATCGGTGAGAGCCGTGATGGTGTTAAAATCCAGTTTGCAGTAAACCGTGTAGATGATTCAAGTAATGCTACCTCATGGCCTTATTCTATTTTCAACGAAAATTCACCAGCCCGCAAAGCCGGATATAGTGAAGACCAAAACACAGTAGTGTTGATTGAAGCCACAGACTTTTATGCTGAAAATATTTCAATCATCAATCTTTATGGTGCATTCTCAAATCGTCACACTGGTGGTTTAGGTAAAAACGGACAGGCAGAAGCCTTGATAAACCGTGAAGACCGCTTTGCTTTGAATAACTGTTTGCTTGTCTCCTACCAGGATACATGGTGGACCCGTTATTGGAACAATACAACCCCTCATCGTGCATACGTTTATAACTCATGGATTGAAGGTCATACAGATTATATCTGGGGAAGTGGCGATGTACTTATCGAAAACAGTACATTCTATAATACAGGCAATGACGGTGGTAGCGTTATAACTGCTTCGCGTACCAGTGAAAGCGATAAATACGGATATGTTATAAAAGATTGTACGGTAAACGGTGATGATACAAAATTCTCATTCGGACGTTCCCAAGCCACAACCACGAAAACTGTCTGGATCAACACCAAGTTGAAAATGGATATTATAGATTCACACTGGGGATATGGTGGACAAGTACCTACACTATATGCTGAATATAACACTATCGACAAGAATGGAAATATGATTGCGGAAAGTAAAACAATCACCTCCGGAAACGTTTCCTTCACTAGTTCAGTGCTAACAGCATCCGAAGCTGCTAAATATACATATGAGAATATAATAACTATTGACAGCTGGAACCCGAAAGAGTATATGGAAACTCCCCTTGCAGCACCTACCAATGTCAATCTGTCGGGAAACACTCTGACATGGGATGCAGTATCCGGTGCTGCCGGCTACCTCATCTTTATGAATGGTAACTATGCAGGGCAAACGACAGACACTACCGTTACACTGACCAACACTGACGAAAGCAATATTTATACAGTGAAAACTGTAAGCCAGTACGGTACAGTAAGCGAATAAAACCAATAAGATTTAATAAAGAGTTCTTTGTCACATCATCAGCAAATATAATGTATGAGACAAAGAACTCTATTTTTTTAAAAGATAATTTGTATGCTCAAATCTATTAAAATGGGATTATTGTGCTTCTGTGTAATCAACCTATCGGTTGCTTGCAGCAGCGAAGACCCAAGTATCACTGATGAAACACCGGGACAGAATACCGGTAACGGTGGTAATGAGAACGAAGGTGGTGAAGAAGAGACACCTGCCGAAACGCGTTATGCCTTTCCGGGTGCTTACGGTGCAGGTCGTTATACTACCGGCGGAGCAGGCGGAGATGTATATATAGTAACTTCGCTTGAAGACAACGATAAGACAACACAAGGAACATTACGCTACGCATTAAATCGCACGGGAAAGCGCACGATCGTATTTGCAGTAAGTGGATTGATAGAACTGAAAAGCCCCTTGAGGATAACCAACGGAGATGTAACGATTGCCGGCCAGAGTGCACCGGGTGACGGTATTTGCCTGAAAGGACATCCCGTATCCGTACAGGCGGACAACGTAATCATCCGTTTCATGCGTTTCCGCATGGGATCGGACAACTTTACAACAGAAGCAGAAGCCGACAGCGGTGATGCATTGTGGGGAAAGCAACATAAAAATATTATCATTGACCATTGTTCGATGAGTTGGAGCACTGATGAATGTGCCTCATTTTATGGGAATACTAATTTTACAATGCAGTGGTGTATTCTCAGCGAAAGCTTGTGGCATTCGATACATGAAAAAGAGGCTCATGGTTATGGTGGAATATGGGGTGGTTCACCTGCCACATTCCATCATAATTTGTTGGCTCATCACAGTAATCGGACTCCGCGTCTTTGTGGAAGTCGTTATTCGAATCGGGCAGATGTGGAAAAGGTGGACTTATGTAATAATGTAATTTATAATTGGACTAATGAAGGTGCTTATGGAGCTCAGGGAGGTTATTACAATATTATGAACAACTATTATAAACTAGGTCCTGCTTCCGCCAAGGATAAAACTCATGCACGTTTTTTCACCGCTTATATAGATGATGGAAAGAATGCCCAAGATGCCGGAGTATTTGGTTACTTTTATGTGAATGGCAATATAATGGACAATACATGTGTGGACTTGTCAGGCGAACAGCAGAAGGAGATTGCCAGCGCCAACGCCAATAATACTTCTTCTACTGCATTCAAGGTAAAGAATGACGAAAGAACATCTTCTGACTTATTGTTGGACATGCGCATTGATATCCTTTCTGATTACAGTTTTATGCAATCTGCTACAGACGCTTACGAAACTGTGCTGGCGTATGCAGGGGCATGGACATGTGGCTGGAAGGATAATAAGTATATCATTCCGGAGCGAGATAAGATTGATAGGCGTATTGTAAGTGAAACTACTAATGGTACTTATAGTACTAATGCATCTAAAGGTGGTGGATATGGTTTGATAGACAGTCAGGTGGATACTATAGAAAAATGGGACGAATATATAACTGCAACCTCTTCTCTTGTCGATACAGACAAGGACGGTATACCGGACGGATGGGAAATAGCAAAAGGTCTAAATCCTAATGATGCGTCTGATGGGGCGAAGTATAATTTGAGTGCTGCTTATACAAATCTAGAGGTGTATCTGAATGGCCTGGTGGAGAATACTTTTCCGGCAAGTCATCCCAAATAACTGTTTTTTAATAATTAGATTTCTTAGTTCTATTTGCTTGTGAAAGCAGGTAAAACAATGAGTATTATGATAAGTTTCATCGTTTTTTATCCGGTATTCATCGGATTATTGACCGTAAATCAGCAGAAAAGCCTGTAAAAGCATAAAGAAATGGCGTATCTTTGAACCATTAATCAATTAATAATAGAAATAATGGAAGAGAAACAAAAAACTTTGTCTGCTACAGGCTTTTCCGGTAAATATCTGGTAGCTTCACTTTTTATCCTTTCGGGGATACTACTGTTTGCCCGCAATATGGGATGGATTACTGCTGAATTGTTTAGCACGATAGTATCCTGGTATTCTCTTTTTATTATATTAGGTATATATTCGATGATACGTTGCCATTTTGTAGGAGGAATAATTCTTTTGTTGATTGGTGTCTATTTCTTATTGGGTGGGCTTTCATGGTTGCCTGAGAATTCTCAGGCAATGGTCTGGCCTCTTGCTTTGATAATAGCGGGTGTTTTGTTGATTTTCAAATCCCGAAGAAGAGGGCCTTGGTCTCATAGCCATATGGCACATCATCGCAAGGAATGGATGAAACGGAGAGGTCTGGGTATGAACTTTAAAGAAGAACAGCAACAATGCGAGTCTGTCGATGGCTTTTTGCATTCGGAAAATGTTTGGGGAGCGGCACGTCATGTCGTACTTGATGAGCTATTCAAAGGAGCTATTGTTCGTACTTCGTTCGGGGGTACAGTTATTGATTTGCGTCATACCCATATTGCGTTGGGAGAAACTTATATCGATCTGGACTGTAGCATGGGGAGGAGTTGAGATTTATGTTCCTTCCGATTGGAAAGTAGTATTCAAATGTAATACTTTCTTCGGTGGCTGTGATGATAAACGTTGGCATAACGGGGATATTAACTATGAGAGCATATTAGTAGTTCGAGGTACGCTTTCTTTTGGAGGTCTGGAGATAAAAGACTAGTGTATGAAAGCACATCCAATTATAGATTACCCTTATCGTTGGATTCCGATACTGCTGCTTTTGCTGGTGTTGGTTGCGGCTCAGGTAGCATTAGTCTGCCTATACACCGGAGCTGATTACCTTCCTGCCTTGGTAGATGGGATAGCAACGATGGGTTGGTTAGCTGCCTTAGCCTATTTGGCATGGTATGTTGTCGGGCTCGTTTCGTTGTTGCAGACAGATATTATCATGATAGTGGTAGGAAGTCTGCTTTGGCTGGCAGGTTGTTTTATGGTTTGTGATAGTATGGTACGGATAGCAGGTATATCCTATATCCCTTTTACACAGACAATCCCTTTCCGGTTATTGTTCGGGTTGCCGGTTCTGATTGCGGTAACTCTTTGGTATCGTTTGATTACCGCTAAAGAAGAAGTTTTGAATCAGGAACTTGAAAAAGAACTGATTGAGCATCAGGTAGTTGAGGCACCGGTGGAAGTTCCGGCTGGATTAATTGATCGAATCACAGTGAAAGACGGTTCACGTATTCATTTGATTAAAGCGGATGAACTAATCTACATACAAGCTTGTGGTGATTATGTGATGTTAATCACTCCTTCAGGAGAATACCTGAAAGAACAAACTATGAAATATTTTGAAACGCATCTGCCGCCTGAAACATTTGTTCGTGTTCATCGTTCGACTATTGTCAACGTAACACAGATATCACGGGTTGAACTGTTCGGGAAAGAAACATATCAATTATTACTAAAAAACGGGGTTAAGCTCCGGGTAAGCCTTTCCGGTTACAGATTATTGAAAGAAAGACTGGGATTATAAAACTGATTTTATGACTGAAGATAAAACTTTCATTTATTAATCAAAAATAAGCATACATATACTATTGTTTAGTATCCTCATATAAAATCCTCTTTATATTCTGGTTAAAGAATACAAAGAGGTATTATTTTATTGACGTGAGTTGCATGGGTATGGTGAGATGAAATCATAATTGGGAATAAATTGCACAATGACTTTCACAAGTGTCCTCCCAGTCAATGCCTCAAAATCAAAGAACAAATCTAGTTAAAATAGTTTTCTCCTTTTGCAAATATTTATTAATTTACTTATGGTATTTATGATTATTTTAATATATTGAAGATATTTTGGGGCATCTTTTTTTACCTCGC
>ENA-OPZZ01001138-OPZZ01001138.1-human-gut-metagenome-genome-assembly--contig:-NODE-1138-length-17724-cov-5.284026_pt1 | contig 17724 bp, 17 predicted proteins | sample MGYA00242487_ERZ504511 | MGnify/ENA primary metagenome ERZ504511 (study PRJEB26092, sample SAMD00036241) | human gut metagenome | host: Homo sapiens | study: EMG produced TPA metagenomics assembly of... | reverse complement strand
AATCCCACGATATGCGAATACTGGGGTGCTATGTGCCAGTGGCACATGTTTAGCACCGACCGAAGCGGAGCGTAGAAAGGATTGTGGGAGTGCAACGCACGGAACAATCCGTAGGCATCATAGTTGGAGACTTTTGACACCCACATCATTTTATTGAAAGGCTGCAATCGTAAAAGGTTGCAGCCTTTTGTACTTGACAGAAATATCGGAAGTATTTATACTATTATTAATATAAATGAAAAATATTAATAATAAATATATAAAAACTTTAAATTGTAAATAAAATAACAGAAAAACAGGAAAAGATATGACGTTTAATCTTGGTTCACTTTGCATGGCGATTTTATGGAACAGTATTTTTATTGCAATTGTTTTCTGGATGGGAAAAAAGAAAATTTACACGACGCGAAAGGGGATTCATCTGACACTGATGTTTTATTTACTTGGGCTTGTCAGGATGATATTTCCCATTGACTTTCGACCATCTATAGGGATTCAAGTATCAAAAGGAATATTTCCGATTATAAATAATGTAATAGGTCTTGAAAAACACAATTTATGGGGAAGACAGTTTACAATAGCAAATGCTCTGGCAGCGATCTGGCTGATTATTGCAGGGGTTTTCATGTTGCGTTATTTTGTGAAATACCAGGAGATGCGTCGCATTTTTCAAAAGTATTCCACAGAAGCAAATGAGCAGTGCCAATCAGTTCTTAGCAGAATCAAACAGGAAAAAAAGATTAAAAAGAAAATAGCAGTATATCAGAATCCGGGGATTACTATTCCTTGTGCGGAAGGTGTATTCCGGTGGAATATTTATCTTCCGGACTACGATTATTCGGAAGAAGAATTATATTATGCTTTGCTCCATGAATGTACACATTTCACAAATGGAGATCTGTACATAAAATGGCTGACGCAGCTCTGTCGTTGTCTTTGCTGGTGGAATCCACTGGTTTACAAAATGCAGGATACATTGGAAAAAAATCTGGAAATCCGGTGTGATCTTACTGTGACCGAAAAACTCAGTCAGAAAGAGCAGTTAAGTTATCTTGGAACTATCGTTAAGACCTTGAAAAATGCACAGAAAAAAAGAGGCAGCGGTGTTTTGTACGGAGTCCATCTGGCAGATAAAAATGGAGAAGAGTTAAAAGAACGATTTGAAATTATCTGCAAAAATCAGGATAAAAAAACAGGACGAAATCAAAAGAGAAAATATATGGTATATTTTTTCCTTATGATTGTTCTTTCATATACGGTGGTTATACAGCCAGCTTATGATCCGCCGGAAGATGAGATTATAACAGAAGAAGGTATGGAAGAACTTACTCCGGATAATACCTATGTTCAAAAAGAGGGAGATAAATATTATATGATATATAAAAACGATAAAGATGAGATATCGAAGGAAGATGCAGAAGAAATGAAAATGAGTGGATTTGAGGTGAAAGAAAATGAAGAGAAATAAGGTGGAAAGTATATTGTTGATTGCAGTGCTGGCTCTCAGTATACAGACAGGGAGTTATAGTGCAGCAATAACCGATAGAGAGCTGGATCAATATTATGCAAAGAACATTCAAGAGAAAAGCACAGATGTTATTGTATGGAAGTATCGGGTATGGAATGGAAAGAAGCAGAAAAGGAGGTGGAATAAAACAAAAAACAGATGGGAAGATCCAGCATGGAAAGACGTATGACGAACTGATGCAGTGGAAAAGATATCAAATTTAAAATTTTAAAGGGGGGAACTTTTATGTTCAGACAACTCAAAAATATTATGTTAAAGGGCATAATGCTGTTTGCGTTATTTTGTATACTTCCGGTAATGGCTGCACATGCGGCGGATAATGAGGCAAATCCGTTTGAAGGAAAAATTTATAGCTCGGGTTACGCGTATTTTGAAAATGCAGTGGCGGTAAATCATGTAGTCTATCGGTATATGCCAGAGACAGACAGTGTTCTTGCAGAATGTATTGATCTGAACAGTACTTTGAAAAAACATATGACGCTCACCATAGAAAAAAGTGTTCTCGGGAAACCGGTTACGGAGATTGGTGGATATTTTACGGATCCTTATTATATGGATGCAAAAATAGGATATCTTTTTGATAAAATTTATATTCCAGATTCAGTAAAAAGTATTAATGGGCCGTCTTTCAGCGAGTGCACAAATGTAAAAAGTATCTATATTCCGGACAGTGTGAAAAAAATAGACGGTCAAGCATTTGAAGAGTGTACAAGCTTGCAGAGTGTTCGTTTACCGAATGGTCTGAAAGAGATAAAGTATGGATGTTTCTATAACTGCAAAAATCTGCGAAAAATTGTCATTCCAAATGGTGTGCAAAAAATCGGGGCCGATGCCTTTGCGGGATGTGAAAAACTTGAAATTTATATTCCGACGAGTGTCAGGAAAATCGGAAAATACATTACCTTGACGGATGTTAAAAAAATTTACTGTCAGAAAAATACGGTAGCGTATAAGTATGCGAAAAAGAATAAGGTAGCTGTTGAGATTACAGGGACTAAGAGAACACAGCAGAATTATGTTGCACAGAAACTTCTGTTGAAGAAAAATGCAGTTACTTTAAAGCCAAACAGTTCCTATCGGGTTGAGGCAGAAATGGTTCCTTTCTATGCCTCTAAACAGGAGCTGGCATACAGCAGCAACAAACCGGAAATTGTAGCAGTAAGTGATGAGGGATTTGTTACAGCAAAGAAAGCGGGATCCGCTGTTATCACAGTAAAGACAACGGACGGAAGCAAAAAGAAAGTCAGGCTGAAAGTAACAGTACGGCCAGGAAAATCGGTGAATTTTGTTGTTCAGAAAAAAGGAAAAAAGAAAGCTGTTTTCAGTTGGGATCCGGTAGCAGGTGCAGCGGGATATGAGGTTGCCCAGGCAGATTCTCAGAAAGGAAAATATACCACCATCTGGCAGCAGAAAAAGAAAACCAGCGTGGAACTGAAAATATCGAAAGATAAATATTATAAGGTTCGTGCATGGTATAAAAAAGATGGAGAATTAATCTATGGAGCTTTCAGCAAGGCAATAAAAGCATCATAAAATTTTGCAGATTCAAGATAAATGGGCTGCGACCGAAGAGGTGGCAGCCTGTTTGATGGAAAATACACAGAAGGCTTATAGTGAGTTTGACAGGGATATTTGATTCGTTTAAAATTATTAATTATGAGAAAATAAGATGGTTCGTAGAGATATATGATTGATAATGAAAAACAGGCAAAACGGAAGGAGCAGAGAAATGAAGGAACTGACAAAAAGTGAAGAACAGATGATGGATATTTTCTGGGACAGCAAGGAGGCACTGACCAGTGTAGATATTGTAAAAATGCAGGTGAAAGCAACCTGGACAAATGGGCTGGTACATAATATCATTCGTTCGCTTGTTCAGAATGGATATCTGAAAGAATGTGGAATGGAGCAGTTCGGACGGCAGTATGCCAGAAAGCTGATGCCGGCACTGACAAGGGAAGAATATATTGCAAAACTGATGATTCAGAAAAGCGAAGGGAAGAGTTCTGTGAAACAGATGGTGGTGGCTCTGGCGAAAGAAAGTGAGGACATGGAACAGGTCATCGAAGAACTGGAGGAGATCATTCGAAAGCTGAAGGAAGAACAGTGATGCAAGTTGAACGCACGTATAAATTATTTGAAAATTATATAAAATTAATACAATTATCAAAGAATAAATGTCTGAATATTTAGAAAATAAAATAATTAAATAAAAATATAAAAATAGTGTTGACAAATAAGGAGAAGCGTGCTACTATAATGACAACAACAAAGAAAGCCAAAGACAAACAAAAAACTACCTGTCAGGAGACGAGAAATTCTGGTAGAATAGAAAAAAAGTCAGAGGCAAGGTTGTAAAAGGAACTGAATAACACGTAAGAACAGAAAGTAGAGGTCAAGTCCAATGGATGGGTCAGAAATAACAACTGTTCAGTATAGACGTGGTATGGCTGGTGTTTCCTGCGAAAACAACCTTTAACGATATAATTTCAGAAGAGATCGAATTTATAACAGATAATCGGAGATGGGAAAATCTGAAAGATATGGTTAAAGAGTAACGAAACAGCCACTATATTGAAGGATTACCACATTATTCAAAGGTTTTTAGATTATGTGTAAAGAAATATAATCTAAAAAATATAAGTATTTTAATATATCATTCTCAGATATGGTTTTTACAGAACAGTCGGTACTTTCTACAGTCGAAAGGAATAGAACCACATTTGAAGAAGAAATATATAGAAGAACGTATAGAAAATAGATATTCGGAAAAAGATATTTGAAACTTTGGGTTAAATAAAAAGCAAATATTATATATCGACTATAATATTTAACATAAATAGCAGGAAACTTTGAATAGAATCCTCCGATTACATTCTAAATAAAAATACAATTAAATATTGAAAATAAGGGAAACCGTTACGGAAAGTAGTGGAAGTAACGGTTTCCTTTTTGTTCTTAAAAACAATTCTGTTACGAAAACAATTCCAAAAAATATAAAAAGGTGCAGCATGAAAAAAATAATGATTCTGGTAAGCGTAATCTTTTGATGTGTACAGGTATATGGTTTCGATTTCATACGAAAGAGTGCCGTGTAGTATCGGATCTGGCATATGATAAAAATAAAAAGGGTGATCATCTGGTATATATCCGGGAAGGGCATGAACTGGTTCCATTTCTGGTATTGACTTCTGATTATAATGGCGAGACACTACTGTTGAGGAAAGAAGTACTGAAAATGAATATGCAGATAAATTCTTATGAAGCGTATTATGAAAACAGTTTTATGGATGATTATTTAAACCATGAATATATCAGACAGCTTCCGGATGGGATGCCTGTTTTGGAATCTGAGATTAAGATAACGGATGAGAAATCATTGGGAGTTTCGGGAACAGGGACAAAAAGTATAAAGAGAAAGATTTTTTTGCTGGCATACAGTGAGGTGATGGAAGATCAGAATATAAATGCAGCATCGGAAGGAACGTTTCTTAGATTTTTTGAGAAGGAAGAACAGCGTATTGTTTTGAAAGAAAATCAAAAAAGCAGCTGGTGGCTGCGAACGCCGAACACATATTATACTTCCTGCGTTTATGTTATTGGGGCGAATAACAAGATCGGCTTTTCCAATGCATATGATAAAAATGGAGTGCGGCCGGCATTTTGTGTGCCGGGGGACTGCAAAATGGAAACCGATCAGGATGGACACAGAGTATTGCAGCAGAGGCAGTAAAGGAGTTTGGGAATATGAGAAAAATGAAAAGAATCATCAGCCTTTGGCTGGCTGTTATTTTAGTGATCACCGGTGTGGATCTGCCATTTGGCATCCTGGAAATCCAGGCGGCAACAAATGTGAAGCGGTATACGGTATTGGTGCTGGATACCTCGGACACAGCAGAATTTACATATAATAATGAGACGATTTACACGGCAGATACGGCATTATCTGATGTCAAGAGTGCTGCCGGGAAATTTATCCGGGATATCAGTGCAACGGGCGGAGATAATTATGTGGCGGTCATTTCTTATAAAGATTATGCAACTACTGTATCTGGTTTTTCAAAAGAATACAGCTCGCTGATCAATAAGATTAATAATCTTTCCGCTTCCAGCACGACCAGAGATATATCAAGTGGTCTGGAACTGGCAAATTCTATGTTAAATCATGCAGATAGTGAAAATGTGATTAAAAATGTTGTGCTTTTTTCTACCGGAATGACCAACGAAGGCGATTATAATTATGATGGTTATTACGATGGAAATGTTGTGGGAAATGCATGGCACAGAAATGATACAAATGTTCACCTGTATGCATATGCAAATCATACACTGGAAGAAGCAGATCTGTTAAAAGATCAGGGAATTAACCTGTATTCTATCGGTCTGTTCAAGACGATGGCAAATATGCCGCAAGAAGGAAAGAATATTGCAGAATTTTTCAAAATGACTGCGTCTGATATCGCAACATCCGAGGATTATTTTTATCCGGTGTATTCGGTGGATGATCTGGAATTTACGTTTGGAGAGGTCGCAGATGATATTCTGTCTTCGGTAAAGGAGATAACGTTTACCTATAGTGGAGACAGTACAGCCAAATGTTATTATTCGGACAATTATTTTGCAAAGAGTGCCTATAATTATAGTCCGAGTCTGGCAACGATGTCGCTCAGTTTTGCAATGTCGGCATTTGGAAGCAGTGATGGCGGTCAGACGGATTACACCAATAAAAGCAGCAATGCCAGAGCGTTGTTGAAAGAAATGGGATTTGCAGATGAAAATATAGCAGTAAATGACTGGTTTACGAAGAAACCGACGACGGATTCGATTGGCGTTATCATCGGAAATAAACCTGTGAAAGTAAAAGATGAGGAATATACACTGATTGCAGTTGCTGTCAGAGGCGGCGGTTATGAGCAGGAATGGGCAAGCAATTTTACGATTGGTACATCCGGACAGCATCAGGGATTTAATACTGCGAAAAATAATGTTCTTTCTTATCTGAAACAATATATTTCCAAGCAGGGAATTTCCGGACAGGTCAAAATATGGGTCACGGGATACAGCCGTGCAGCGGCAACAGCGAATCTGGTGAGCGGTGAACTTGATAAGGGAATCGCTTTGGGAAACGATATCTCGTATCAGAGAAAAGATGTTTATGGTTATTGTTTTGAAACGCCGGCAGGTGCATTGAGCGAAGAGGTAAATGGGGATTCAAAGTATGATAATATATTTAATATTATTAATCAGAGTGATCCTGTGCCTTATGTAGCACCGGCAGCCATGGGATTTGGCAGATATGGTATTGATCGATATTTGCCGTCTGCGGAGTCAGAACCGGAAGATTATGCAGATCTGAAAAAGAAAATGCTGGCGATCTACCAGGCGATGCCAACAACAGAGAAGTATGTTGTAGATGATTTTCAAATGAAAAAAATCTCTGTGGACAATCTGACCTGGAATGCGGTTGGGTTCTTAAAAGATGGGCTGATCGTCAATGATACAAAACATAATTATTCTCAGGGCGTATTTCTGTCAGATTATGTTACAATCTTATCTAAAAAATTTATCGTAAACAGAGAAAACTATGTTGATCGTTATCAGAATGAGATTCGGGAGATTTGTTCCGTAGTTTTTGGTTGTACCGATGAACAGTCAGGACGTCTGACGGATTCGATTGTATCGCAGGTAAAGAGTGAATGGTATAAATTTGTGGGTGCATATATCTGGAATACCGGGATCAATCCATGGGGAACGGAAGAAAAGGCATTGAAAATCGTATCGGGATGGCTCAGGAAAGCACTTCAGGATGCAGGAATCACAGATTATAATGAGCTTGTCATTGATTATGCGGGTGTGAAACTGAGTGATCTGATGCTTGCACTTGTCAGCAATCATCCGAATTATTTTACAACGGCTGTTTTAAATGGAGAAGGACTCGGGGCAGCTCATTATCCGGAACTGTGTTATGCATGGCTGGCATCGATGGACAGCAATTATGTCGGAACAACTGCAAATCGCCTGAACAATGGCGGATTCCGGATCATTCGAATCAACTGTGAGGTTGATGTTAAGGTTTTTGATGCAGAACAAAATAAGATTGCATCGATCATCAATGAGCAGTCGGATGAAACAGGAAGTTATATTGCAGGGGTGGATAACAATGGGCAGAAATATGTTGTCCTTCCGGTGGATGAAACTTTTTATGTGGAAATGACTGCACGTGAAAAAGACAGCGTCAATTACAGCATCAATGAATACAGTGCTCTGGCCGGTGAGTATACGCGAAACATCAATTATTTCAATATTGAGATGGAAAAAGGAGAAGTGGTGGAAGGCGTTCTCCCGGCATACGATAAAGCGGAGCTGGAGAAGGATACTCCGGAAGGTTCCGATGCGGACTACAGACTTTATGATGCAGATGGAAACACAATAAATTCGGATTCGGATTTGTCCGGCGACGATGCAAGAAATGCATATTTTACGGTGGAAGCACTTGTATCTGATGAAAAAGCCGGAACTGTGATTGGCGGAGGTATTTACCAGTATGGGCAGTTTGCGAAACTTCAGGCAATTCCGGAGGAAGAATATGTTTTCGAAGGATGGTACAGAGAAGGAATACTGCTTTCAAAAGAAGAGGATTACAGGATACAGATACTGTCTGATGAAAGCATTACTGCGAAGTTTGTGAAAAAGCGGACACCAAAAGTGGTAAAACTTTCAAAGACGAAATATGTATACAATGGAAAGACAAAAAATCCAGGCGTTATTGTACTTGATGGTGATGGCAACAGAGTATCTTCCGATCATTATACGGTATCGTATCAGGCAGGAAGAAAGAAGGTTGGTCAGTACCATGTAAATGTAAAAATGAAAAATAAATACTGTGGCAGCAAAACACTTTCTTTCAAAATTGTTCCGAAAGCGACGAAGATCACCAAAGTCATCAAAAAGAAGAAGGCACTGAGTATTTTCTGGAAAAAACAGAAAAAGCAGGTGTCAGGATATCAGATTCAGGTATCAACAAGCAGAAAATTCAAATCAAAAAATGACAAAAAATATCAGTGGTATGAAAAAGAACAGTACTACGGTATCCAAGTTAAAATCCAGAAAGAAATATATATCCGGATCAGAACCTGGAAAAAGAAAAACAGAAAGAAATACTATTCTGCCTGGTCCAAAAGTTAAAATCGGTAAGACCAAATAAGAGTATCGGGGAGCCGCAAAAAAACAGCGGCTTCCTTTTTGGATATTTCCGGGGAAAAAGAACCGGTCAGACGGAAAAATTGCGAAAACCCTCGGTTTGACAATGTATTTTTGGTGTAGTATACTTTAAAAACATGAAGAGTAATAGTAGAATAAAATAGGATAATAACAGGCAGGAACATATACGAGGTGAAACAGTGGATAAATACGAATACAACCTTAAGTTAGAAGAAATAACAAAGCTGGCTGATCAGGGATATTATGAAGATGCGGCAGATATTATTGATACGATTGACTGGCGGAGAGTAAGAAATGTCAGAACGCTTTGTATGATCAGCGAAATTTATGAAGAAGTCGGAAGATTGCAGGACAGTAAGGCACTTTTGCTTCGTGCATACCGCAAATCTCAGGCAGTGAGAAGCATTTTGTTCCATTTAACGGAGATTTCCGTAAAACTGCGGGAGTTTGATGATGCAGCGGAATTTTACAGTGAATTTGTTGAAGCAGCACCGCACGACAATTCACGTTATCTTTTGAAATATATGATCTATCGAGGCAGAGGTGCGGCGATCGAGGATCAGATTGAGATTCTGGAAGAATATAATCAGAAAGAATACACGGAAAAATATGCCTATGAGCTTGCAAAACTTTATTATCGTGCCGGACAGAAGGAGAAATGTGTTGATGCTTGCGATGATCTGGTTGTGTGGTTCAGACAGGGCAAATATGTTATCCGTGCACTCGAATTGAAACAGAGGATCAAAGCACTGACACCGGTACAGCAGGCGATTTATGACAACCGCAACGAAGCTACCATGCCAAAAGCGGAAATGGTAGAAAATGTTGCACCGGATCTGGAAAAAGCTATTCTGGAAAATATGCCAGAATCCAGCAAAGAAGTGATCACGGATGATGTGATTTCTGTAACGGAAAAAGAGATCGCACAGAGCGTCGCAGAACATACAGCTGAAAAAGAAGAAAATGATGATTACGGAATCTTTGCAGCATTTTCTGAAAATCAGGAAAAAACCGATCAGGAAGAACAGGATTTCCATAAGGAATTGCCGGTAACGACCCCAGAAAAGACTGTCGATAATGAGAATGCCGCAGAGAAGGCAGCGGATGATGCAGAGGTCGATGAGAAAATTGTGGATGACGCAGATTCCGAAGCGGAAAACGTATCAAAAGAAAAGGCAGATGCAGCCGATCAGGATGCACCGGCAAAAGCGGATAAAAAATATGAATTTAATACAGAAGACCTTCAGGCAGAACTTGCAAAGAGTATGCGGGATATTCTCTCCGGTATTCAGAGAAAACCGGATGAGAGTGACATTATCGAACCGATGAATGATGTGACTGCCGAGGCAGAAGAAGCAGCTGAAGAAGTTCCGGCAGAAGAGATCAAGAGAAACAATATTGATGATATTCTGCTGTCCATGAGCCTTGCACAGAAAGAAGCGGCAATCGCAGCAGTTCTGGGCAAAAAGGTTGAAGCAGAACCACAGCCAGTGAAAGCAGCAGAATCACATGTGGAGGAAGTCGCTGAAGTTGAGCCGGAAACAGAGGTTGAACTGGCTGAGAAAATAGTTGAGGTTGCACCAGAAGTTGAACCACAGGTTGAAGAAGTGGCTGAGGCTGAACCAGAAGAGGCAGCACCGATTGAGAAAGTAATTGAAGAAGTAGCAGAGCCAGAAGAGACACCACAGGTTGAAGAAGTAGTTGAGGCTGAACAGGAAGTAGAAGTGCAGCCGATTGAGGAAGTTGCGGAAGTATCTCAGGCTGAGCCGGAAACAGAAGTGAAAGAGGACGCAGCCGAAGGCGCAAGTGCGAAAAAGGGCGGCTCTTGGAAATACAAGGGATATTGCAAAAGAGATTGAAGCGGAGCTTGAGAAACAGGCGGCGGAGCTCGAAAAGCAAGAGAAGGAAAAGCAGGCCGAAAAAGAAAAGGAAGAAAAAAAGAAGCAGCATCTGTAAAGGAAGAGGATGCAGCTCCGACGGATCTGACGGAAGAACAGAAGTATAATTTCTCTTATTTTGCAACGGTGGCAGGGCTGAGTCAGCAGATTGCTTCGGCATTATATATGGTAATGAAGAAGATGAAATCTACAGATCAGACGTCCAGAGTCGGCAATCTGATCATTCTTGGTGCAGAGGGCAGTGGAAAGTCTACGCTCGGTATTCGTTTTGCAAAGACGATCAGTGAAGAAAAAGGCGAGGAATCTGTAAAGATTGCAAAGATTTATGCAGAGGATTTCAATAAAAAGGATATCCCGTCTACGGTTGCCAAGATTGCGGGTGGTACGCTGATCATTGAGGAAGCCGGTGATCTGGATGATGCCGTTGTGGAACAGCTTTCCAAAGCGATGGAGTTCCGTACAGATGCACTTCTTGTGGTTCTGGAAGATGAGAAGAAATATCTGAAAGAGCTGTTTGAGAAGCATCCGGATTTCGCAGAGAAGTTTACAAGCGAGATTGTTATTCCGGTATTTACCAATGATGAACTTGTCGAATTTGGACGTACTTATGCTTACGAGGAAGATTACACGATCGACGAAGAAGCAATCCCGACGCTCTATGATAGAATCAGTGAGCTGCAGGAAGCGGGCAGACCGGTTACTGTGATCGACGTCAAAGAGATTGTGGATGAGGCCATCCGCCAGTCTGAAAAGATCGGATTCCGGAAACTGAGCATGGTTCTCTCCAAGAAGAGATACGATGCGGATGATCGTGTGATCCTCTACGAAAAGGATTTCAGATAGAAAAAAGAGTCTTCTACGACTGAGTTTGAGTAATAAAAATTTTCTGGAATCCCTTATAAACAGGGCATTTCAGGGCAGATAAAGTTCTATTTGATAACAAAATGATAACACGAGAGATTTTGGCATTATTTATCCGGAATTTTGTGGTTATCAGGTAATATGTGTGAAACCGACAAAAAAGGTCTTACTGAATTGAGTGAAATCAATTTGGTAAGGCCTTTTTCGTTGGTTTTTTATTTGTCGTTTTTCGGATAATTATACCGCCACTGATCATATTCTTCCTGAGTGATTTCTCCGGATTTCAGCTTTTCTGCCTGCTCCTGCCATGCATGGAACATATCAAACATAGAAAGGTAGGTGGTTCCTTTGGATTTGTCCAGCCGGAGGCAGAGTTCTCCGTCAATCTCACCAATATGAAGTCCGTAAAGGTCTTCTAATGTAAATAAGGTATGCATAAGTCCTACATAGCTGTCGATATCTGGGACAGCCAGTGCATGCGGAGAGACATCAAAAATATCAGCCAGTGCATTCAGATAGTTTTCTTTTGGACTGCGGGCACCTTTTTCATACTGTGCAATACGGACATCAGCCTGTGATTCGCTGAATCCGAGTTGTTGCCCTAAATATTTCTGCGTGAATCCACGCAGAAGTCGAAAATGGTGGATTCTTTCTCCTATTGCCATAGTTTTACATCTCCTGTCTTTTTCTTGATAGGTTGAGTATAGCATATCTGTATAGTACAGACAAGAAAAAACCATACAAAAAAGTATAGAAATTTACGCTGAAAACGCTTGACCAATACAAAAAAGTATAGTATCATACGAACTATACAGAAATGTATAGTGACAAATAAAGGAGGGATTTACAATGAGTAAAATGTTTATGAATGTAAAAGAGGTCATGGAAGTCCTCGAAGTGTCAGAATCCTACGCTTATAAGCTGATGAAGCGACTCAACAGAGAATTACAGGCAATGGGATGTCAGACAATCGCTGGAAAAGTTGACCGCAAATATTTTTACGAACAGTTCTACGGAACCAGATCAAATGATGGGAGGAATTAGGAATGTCAATTTACAAGAACAACAATGGCACCTGGTATGTAATGATCCGCTATCAGGACTGGACAGGTGCAAGAAAGCAAAAATGTAAAAGAGGATTTGCTACAAGAAAAGAGGCAGCGAACTGGGAATTACAGTTTAAACTGCAGAAAAAAGCAAGTCTGGATATGACAATGGAAAGTTTCTGTGCTTTGTATGAAGCGGATGTAAGACCATCTCTGAAACAGAGTACCTGGCTTACCAAAGAAAATATTATCCAGAAAAAGATTCTGCCTTATCTGGGACAGCGGAAAGTGTCGGAAATCACAGCAAAAGATGTGATGGACTGGCATAACCAGATGAGAAAACTAAAAACAAAGACGGGGAAATATTTGTCTCCGACGTATCTGAAAACGATACATGGACAGTTAAGTACCATTTTTAATCATGCAGTGAAATATTATGACCTCAGTACTAACCCAGCGAGAAAAGCTGGAGCATTAGGAACAGAGGAAGGAAAGGAAATGCTGTTCTGGACAAAAGGAGAATATAAACTTTTTGCAGAAGAAATGATGGATAAGCCTCTTTCATACTATGCGTTTCAGCTACTCTACTGGTGCGGAATACGTTCGGGAGAACTTCTGGCTTTGACTCCGGCGGATTTTAATTTTAAAAAGAAAACGCTGCGAATCAATAAGTCCTATCAGCGGTTACAGGGAAAAGATGTAATCACGACACCGAAAACGAAAAACAGTATCAGGACAGTTGTGATGCCACAGTTTCTATGTGATGAAATGCAGGATTGCCTGAAATTATATTACAGTTTGAAACCTGATGACCGTATTTTTCCTGTGACAAAATATTACCTGAACCATGAGATGGAAAGGGGATGCAAAGCATGCGGTGTCAAGAAAATCCGTGTTCATGATCTTAGGCACAGTCATGTATCTTTACTGATCAATATGGGATATACAGCTCTGGCAATTGGAAAAAGAGTTGGTCATTCAGCAGAAAAGATCACTTACCGTTATGCACACCTGTTTCCATCGGTACAGTTGGATATGGCAGAGCAATTAGATGCGGAAAATATGAAGGAAGAACCGAATGAAATGGGAGGAGGACTTGCAAATGTCAGCTAAATGTCCGGATCAACAGGGACGTTGGAGAAATAAGGTTGTAGCGTTTCGAATGTCACCAGAGGAAGATGAACTTCTGGAAACAGCAGTCCGCTTATCAGGATTGACGAAACAAGAGTATATTATCCGGAGATTACAGGAAAAAGAGGTTGTAGTAACCGGGAATCCGAGAGTGTATAAGGCATTGAAAAATGAACTTGCAAAGGTACTGAATGAATTGAAGAGTATGAAAAAAGGAGAAAATGTGTCAGAAGATTTACTGGAAGTAATTCAGTTGATTACAGTAACGATGGATGGAATGAAAGATGAATAAAAATGCCTTTAAGTGTCGGCAAACACCTAAAGGCAGGGATTTGGTAGAATACTCTTCCAAAATGTTTCTATGAGTATTCTATCAAAATCCATTCTTTCTTTCAACGGGAAAATATGGAGGAACTGATGGAAAACAAAGTAACAGAAGCAAAGAAAACAGTACAGAAAAGAATGGAGCCGAAATTGAAGCTTATCAACATGGATAAGGTAGAAGTTGAACAGATTGAATGGCTGCTCTATCCATTTATCCCATATGGGAAAGTAACGATTATCCAAGGAGATCCGGGAGAAGGAAAGACTACAATGGTACTTCAGATCATTGCAAAACTGACCAGAGGAGAAGCAATTCTTCCGACAGTTTCATTAACTGATGATAAAGAAAATGCCGAAGTACCTGTAAATGTGATTTACCAGACAGCAGAGGATGGTTTGGGAGATACCATAAAACCCAGATTGCTTGCTGCAGGTGCAGACTGCTCCAAGGTGCTGGTTATTGATGATACAGACCAGCCATTGACAATGGCAGATATCCGGCTGGAGGAGGCAATTATACAGACAAAAGCAAGAATGGTTGTGCTTGATCCAATTCAGGGATTCTTGGGAGCTGAAGTTGATATGCACCGTGCAAATGAGATTCGTCCGCTGATGAAGCGCATTGCAGTGTTGGCAGAAAAATATCACTGTGCGATTATCTTAATCGGACATATGAACAAAAACAGTAACGGAAAATCTTCCTACCGTGGACTTGGATCCATTGACTTTCAAGCAGCAGCAAGAAGTGTCCTGATTGTTGGCAGAATCAAGGAAGAACCAGAAACGAGGGTGGTGTGCCATACGAAAAGTTCTTTAGCACCGGAAGGAAAATCTATTGCTTTTCGATTAGATAAGGATAATGGATTTGAGTGGATTGGAGAATATGATATCAGTGCAGACGAGTTGCTTAATGGAGATGGCAAGGGACAGAAAAGCCGGAAAGCGAAAGAATTTCTGCTTGAGATACTGGCAGATGGTGGTATGTCACAGAAGAAAATATTAGAAGAAGCTGCGAAGCGTGGAATCAAAGGAAAAACGCTGAGAAATGCGAAGTCAGAACTGGAAGTAGATTCGATAAAACGGGGAAATCAGTGGTACTGGGTGCTGCCTGAATAGAAAAGGGAGATGGCAAGGTGACCATATCTTAAGAAAAGGGCATCTTGCCACCTTGAAAGGAGATAGGATGAAAAACAGAAATGTGCAGATCCCATACGAGTTGTTCTTTCAACTTTTGCAATATTTTTTGATGGAAAACTATGAAAGCGAAGAAATAATTCGGCAGGGATTGGAAAGAAAGTTGGATACAATGGTCAACCGAGAATTATACAGCAAATATAAAACTGCACCAACAGAGGAAGAACGGGAAAAATCCAGGCAGGAATATCTGGACAGGCGGGGAATACCAGAGAACTTTCGATGGTAAAGATTCTTTCTGACTGCCTTATTACAGGAGCGTGTCACGCACCTGTAGATAGCAGACAAGGAGAGGTCTGATAAGGCACAGACGGAACGTTATGGATATATTGACAATTTGTTTGGAGTTGAAAAATTGTAAAGGGGGTCCTGAAACAGGGCGTCCCTATGGAAAACGATAAATGAAGGGAGAATGTCACAATGAGAGAAGGAAGATTAGGATACAACAGTTATAATAAAAGATATGGATTATTATCATCAGACTTATGGATTGATACGGGATTTCACTGTGGAGAATGTCTGGAAGTGTTGCTTGATGATGAATGGGTTCAGACCAGGATGGAAATGAATCTTGCAAGAGAAGGGTATCTTGTAGGAACACCGTATTGTGGTGATCTGGAATATATCCGGGCAAGGATACCGGGATAATTCAGCCATACAAGTAACGCAGGAGTGAACCGACCAACGGGAGGAATAGCCCCCGGCAGGGCGCAAGGGTACTTTTGATGGACGGAACGGCTGTCGAAAGTGCTTTTGCGTTACTTTTGACAAAAGTAACAAAACCGCCGTATCCGGCGAAGATTTCTTTTTATGTTGCTGGCAAATATACAAATTTATGTGCCATATCTGGCACTGGTTTTAGAAAGTGAGGTGAGGAAGATGACGATGAAACGAACAATCAGCGGTATGATCGGGACAGGTTCTCTGGCTCATAACAGACGAGATTTTATAGCAGAAAATGTTGATCCAGACAGAGTACAATTAAATATTTGTTACCAGAATGAGAATCTGAAAGAAGTCTATAAAGAGCTGTTTGATGAAGCAGTAGAACGGTATAATGTCGGGAAAAGAAAAGATCGGCAGATTACAAATTATTATGAAAAGATTCGCCAGGGGAAACAGGAAAAGCTGTTCCATGAAGTGATTTTCCAGATTGGAAACCGAGAAGATACGGCTGTTGGAACAGAAGAGGGGGAGTTGGCTGTAACGGTACTGAATGAGTATGTGAAAGATTTCCAGAAACGAAATCCGACACTTCGGGTATTTAGTTGCTATCTGCATCAGGATGAAGCTACTCCATATTTGCATATCGATTTCATTCCTTATGTAACTGGCTGGAAAGGAAAAGGAATGGATACCAGGGTTTCACTGAAACAGGCATTAAAAAGTCTGGGATTTCAAGGTGGAAATAAGCATGATACGGAGATGAATCAGTGGATAAATCATGAAAAAGAAGTTCTGGCTGAGATTGCAAAGCAACATGGAATTGAATGGGAACAGAAAGGTACTCATGAGGAACATTTGGACGTTTACAATTTCAAAAAGAAAGAACGGAAAAAGGAAGTACAGGCACTGGAACAGGAAAAAGAATATCTGACAGCAGAGAACGAAGGATTGGCCTTACAAATCGCAGAATCCAGAGAAGACGTGCAGCTTTTGAAGGAAAGTAAAGAACAGGCGCTTAGAGATAAAAAAGCAGCAGAAAAGCGTGCAGAAACAGCAGAAAAACAATTAAAAAGCTTGGAAGAACGAAGGGAACAGTTACAGCCGATTATGGATAATGTGAGTAAGGAAATAAAAGAATATGGAACAGTTAAAATGTTGTTGCCGGAAGCTGGCACGTTGGAACGGGCAGCGACCTACCGGGACAAAAAAATCAAACCGCTGTTTCTTCAGATAAAAAATAAGGTTGGGGCAATGGCTGCACAGGTTAAAGAACTTACAAAAGAGGTGGAAAATTGGAAGAGTAAATATCAAAAGCTGAAACAAAAATATAACGGTATTCAGAAGGAGTTGGATGATATGCGTAAAGAAAATCATAAATTATCAGAAGAAAAGAATATAATGCAAGGCATTTCTGATAGGTATGATCGTGTTGTGCGTGTTCTGGGAATAGAGACGGTAGATGCGGCAGTACAGCAGGATATTCGCAACGAGAAAGCTCTGGAAGAAAAGCAGCGGATGGAACAAATGCCGAAGGGAAGTATTCATGAAAGATTAGCCTGGGGAATAAAAAAGAGTGAGATGGAAAATCAGCAGCGTAAGAAAAATAAATCAAAAAATAAGAGAAATGGAGAGATAAAATCATGGAAAAAACACATTTATGATGAAAAGAACGGATTAAAGCTATACTCTGTGTGGAGATTATTATTTGCCGGATCTGGTATTGAATGAAGAAGAACCGACATATGGAAAATATGGAATGTTACGGAAACAGTTTTTGAAAGAGCATAGACCAAATACGGTATCAAAACTTGTTATTATCTGGCAAGCTGACAGCACATCTGAATCAGATTGACCA
>ENA-OPZZ01001137-OPZZ01001137.1-human-gut-metagenome-genome-assembly--contig:-NODE-1137-length-17731-cov-4.617303_pt1 | contig 17731 bp, 8 predicted proteins | sample MGYA00242487_ERZ504511 | MGnify/ENA primary metagenome ERZ504511 (study PRJEB26092, sample SAMD00036241) | human gut metagenome | host: Homo sapiens | study: EMG produced TPA metagenomics assembly of... | reverse complement strand
GCCATAGCACCGGAGCCGGTGAGGTAATACCAGGTATTGCCAAGTTTCAGCCATCCGGTAACCATCCAGCCGGACTGATCAAAGTAATACCACTGTCCGTTAATATATTCCCAGCCATTGGTAGTGTAGCTGTCGTCCTGATGACGATACCACCAGCGGGAACCGTTCTGGATCCAGCCGGCAGTGTATTTTACTTTGCCGGGAACCCATGCACCGGATGCGTTGACATAGTAGGAACCGATCCAGGTGTCAGCCGCCATAGAACCGTTGGAATGCATATAATAGTAAGTATTATTTATGATATGCCAACCGCCAGGGTACATGGCACCATTTCCACCAAAGTAGTACCAGCCATTGCCAAGATATGCCCAGCCGGTAAGCATGGCACCGGATGCGTCCATATAATACCAACTGCCTCCCAGGTGGAGCCAGCCGGTATGCATAGCACCATTCTCATTCAGATAATACCAAGTTTTTCCAAGTTTTAACCAATTGTTGCTGATCATATATCCACTGGCATTGAAATAGTACCAATGCCCATCGATACTTTCCCACTGACTGACAGGGTAAGTACCATCAGGACGCTGATACCAGTAACCATTGGTATCTTTTCTCCAGTTTTCGTTTTTGTAATATGGAATCCATACGCCATCAGCTCCGTAATATTTATTTCCAACCCAGGCAGATGTGACCATAGATCCGTCAGAATTGAAAGTATATTCGGAACCATTGATGGTATGTGTACCGGTGTACATAGCACCATCTGCCCCAAGATAATACCAGATATTATTAAGCTGAATCCATCCTGTGACCATGGCACCGGTAGAAGAGTCCAGATAGTAATAACAGCCGTTTGCATAGACCCATCCGGTTGTTCTCTGACCGGAGGCATTCACATAATACCAGGCATTATTATCTGTAATAAACTGATTCGTCAGCGGAGTGGAGGAGTTTTGAAAATAATAATAATTGCCATAATTATCTTTTTTCCATCCACTGCAAACTGTCGGGAGACCATTCTCGTAATAAACAGCGACTGTGGAACCATCAATATTGCCAATAGCTACCAGACTTCTTCCGGATGGGATGTTATTGGTTAGAGACTGGTTCAGATGAATTACCAGAGCTGAACGACTGCCGGTGTACCATCCGGTCGCATATAATGGAGTACCACGTTCACCCATCGCGAGCAGTGTGTCACGGGTACCGCATTCACCGTTTATGGTGGTGTTGGTTACATAGGTATAGGTTCCTGTCAGAATTGCCATGTCAGGATTTAAGGAGCGAATGTAACCATCAGTATTGGATCCATAGGAACCGTGATGTCCGAGCTTTAACAGATTTACATGCCCAAGCTTTTTTGCAAGTTCTGTTTCGGTACCGTTATAGTTATTGATGTCTCCGGACAAGAACGCAGTAGTTCCGGTCTGCATAGAAGTTACTTTTACACCAAGACTGTAGTAATTGGCATCTGGTTGAGGGCGTGGAACATCGTAATTCATAATTTCTATTTCGAGTTTATTTTTGTTGCCTAAATAGAAGATTGGTGTGGACACATATCCTGTTTCATTTTCATAAATACTGCGCTGTCCGGATGCTGCCTTTTCATCCTGATTTGCATTGGTCGGGTCACTGTCAGTTCCGGCAACTACGCGGTCGCTGGATGGAATACTGGAAGTAACCAGATTGTCTGAGGTACCGGAGAGTGAAGAACTTACATCTTCATCCAGAATACCACTGTCCAGGGGGTGGATATTCAGAGATTCTGCTGATGTAGAGGCTGTTGTTTCAGCAGAAGCATCAGCGGGTGCACAACTGAAATCATAATCAGAATCTCCAAGTTTAGAGAAAGAATAACCATCCGCTTCCGGTGTAACGGTATACGTATAAGCAGATTTGGTATCATCGTATTTGGGAATGGACTGGAACTCATAGTCCCACTGGTTCTCAGAGACTTTGGTAACAGATCCACTTTCCGATGTGGTATCGGAAGTTAACGTTACGGACTGATTATCTCCCCAGGACAGAGTAACTGACATCGTATCCGGAGGCTTGATCGAGGCTGAATCGTCATTCTGTGCGGAAGTTTCGGTGACCGGCGTTGCAGCTGTTGAAACAGTTGTAAGTGAAACTACATCACTCTGCGTTTCCGTAGAAGCAGAAAGATCTTTTATGGTTTCAGAAGAAGTTTCCGTGACAGTATCGTTGCTCTGCACAGCTGGTTCTTCGGTAGCAGCCGGTGTATCTGGTTCTGACTCGGATTCAGAACCAGATGAAGAATCTGATGAAATATCAGATTCAGTAGTATCAGGCTCCTGCGCCGGGACATCAGAAACATCCTCCCCTTTAAGTTCGGTGTCTGTATCTGAATCGTTCGGGGTACTCTGTTCTGGTTTCTGAATTTCTTCGGGTTCTTCGGGGACTTCCGGCTCCTCCGGCACTGTCCAGACAATGCTTCCCTTTACTGTGACTGTCTCAGGATAGAGTGGTGCATCCGTATTAAAATACTGAATGAGTGTTGCTCCGGTCTCCTTGGCAGCGGCAACAGCGCGATCATAAACGTAGAGGTTATCCCACAGATGTGTGGAATCAGTGATATCGCTGTCTGAATAAGGTTCCAGATAGACACGTTTTGGATGAAACGCACGGATGATTTCATCAGCAGATCCGATATGATCGCTGTGAGGATGAGTTCCTATATAGAATTCAAAGTTATCTTCTGTAACACCCATACTTTTCAGATAGGAAATCACCTGATTTTCGAATCCCAGTCCTTTGGTAATGCCTGCACGTAAAGGATAGCGGGGATCACTGCCATCTGGATAATCATTGTCTTCACCGGAGTCGACCATACCGAATTTTCCATCACATTCGATGAGAATGGCATCAGTATTGTGATTTAAGGTAAGAAAATGAATCGTGCCGTCTGTACTGTGAAAAGTAGAATCTGTAGTAGCTGCCTGAACCGTACTTATCCCAGAAGGCGATGCAAACACCAGACTGCCCGCCATACAAAGTGCCGAAACGCCACATAGCAGGTGTTTTAATCTGTTTTTCATAATATTTTGTGAAACAACTCCTTTCCTAAAAAATAACACGCAGCAGAAAGAAAAAAATAAATAGGCAACGCGTTACATATAATCACGTTCATTATAACAGTTATAATAGAAAAATCAAGGAACGATAGAAAAACGTAAGAATGAAAACTTGTATAAAATAAGAATAAATGATATGATGAAAAACACGAAAAGAAGTAGTAAGAGGAAGGGAAAAATGAACAAAAAAGAATATAAAAAATGGTTGGGTCTGCTGTGTGCAATGATCGGACTCTGTGTAATCCTTTTGAGCGTTTATTACTGGAGAATCCGGGAAACAGCAAACAGCCAGCACTCCTATCTGCAGATTGAAGCATCAGAAGAGCAGTTTCAGGACAAAACAGGATACATAGAGGTCCGTGAAATGGAACAACAGTTTATTGTTGATGAAAATGAACTGACAGAGTTTAATGTAATGTTTCGAAAACTTGAACAGCAGGCAGAGGAGCCTGTGCAGGTGGAACTTTTAAAAGCGACGGACAGAGAGCAGATCCAAAAATGGGAAATTGACGGAAATACGGTAGGGGATTACAGCTACCAGACATTTCATCTGAGTGTTCCACTGGAAGGAATTATGGGAGAAACGTACATTATTCACGTAACAATCCCGGAAAATTCTGCTATTGTTCCGGCGGTGACGAATTATGAGGCTTATGGAGAACATGTAAAAACCGACGGGAATGACGAGACAGGGTGTATGGTTTTTAACTTACAGGCAACAAATGCATTTTTAAAGAATATATATGCATGTGTGGGCGTAATTCTGTGTCTCTCGCTTGTCGCATTTGGGCTTCTGCTCATGCGAAAAGAAAAGAGAGTGGAGTGGTATTTTCTTGTTCTGGGACTCTTTATGGGAAGTATGTATATTGTACTTTTTCCACCCAATACGGCACCGGATGAGCACAGTCATATAGCAACAGCATATTATGATGCGAATAAGATACTGTTTCGAAATAGCGTGGACGAAGAAGGATATGTTCTGGTGCGAAAGACTGATGCACAGATTCAGGATAAAATGGCGATTTCACTGGCAGATGCTTCCTATTATTATAATCAGCTTCTTCAAAAAGGGGGACAGGAACCAGCTGCATTGAATCGAGGACCATTGGCTGCACCATTTGTTGCGCATCTGCCGCAGGCTGTAGGAATTGCAATCGGTTGGCTTTTCCATGCAAATGGTATGATTACATTGTATCTGGGAAAAATCACAGCATTGTTGTTTTATCTGCTATGTGTTTTCTGGGCAGTTCGTTTTATGCCATGGGGAAAGATGGTAATGGCGGTGATTGCGCTGTTTCCGATGAGTCTGGAGATTGCAGCGTCGTATTCTTATGACTGTACAGTAAACGCACTCAGTTTTCTTTTCATCGGTTATACAATGTACCTGATTTATGAGAAGGAGAGGGTGACGTGGAAAGATTATGCATTTCTGACTGTTGTCGGAATGTGGATGGCACCGTGTAAACTGGTTTATATCTTTGTATGTGGAATCATCTTCCTGATACCATCGTCCAAATCAAATAATCCGCGCGGTGTACTTGCGGGAAAAATAGGGATTATAGTTGTGATTGGAATGGTTACAATGCTTCTGAGAGGGGTAGTTGTAGCAAACCTGACGTCTACTCCGGGAACAGGATATTCGGATATTGAAAGAGGATGGACTCTTGCCCAGATTCTGGAAGATCCGGTAAACAGTATGGGTGTACTGTTTAATACGTATTTTGAACAGGGAGAGTACTATCTGGGAACAATCATAGGACAGTCGTTGGGATGGCTTCAGGTGAAAATTTCCTGGATAAATATTACAGGATTTCTGTTGTGTATGGTATTTGCTTTATTTACAGATAAAAAAGCGGATTACATGACAAATAAACAGAAAGTACTGGTTGGCATGCTGTCATTGATTATGATTGGCGGAATAGTGCTGAGTATGTGGCTTGATTTTACACCGCCTCAATGGAAAAACGTAGCGGGAGTTCAGGGACGATATTTTTTGCCATTTCTGCCAATGTTGGTGCTGATGTTAAAGGGAAAACAGACACTTCGAGTGGAAAGATACAGCAAAAGAATCATGATTTCCATGTATATTCTGGAAATCCTTACAGTTTTTGATGTATGGAAAGCAATGATTGTGTAAATCTGTCTGTCAGGAAAAAATCGTTGGAGTTGAAGAATAAGAACGATGATGGTATAATAAAACATCATGGAAATCAAAATTGATTCACTGGATCAATTATTGATATGCAATGCAATAAAAACAGCAGTATCCTTTATCAGGGTACTGCTCGTTTGTGTTAAAAACCTGCTTGCAGGAAAGAATATTTTATTAAAGAGAGGATAAAAAAATGGGAAAAATTACAGTAGAAACATGTGAAATTGAAGGACTGAAAGTAATCACACCGACAGTGTTTGGCGATGAACGTGGATATTTTATGGAAACATATAATTATAATGATTATAAAGCAGCAGGCATCGATATGGAATTCGTACAGGATAACCAGTCAAGCTCCAAAAAAGGAGTTTTAAGAGGACTGCATTTTCAGATTAATTATCCCCAGGACAAACTGGTGCGGGTAGTTAGTGGGGAGGTCTTTGATGTGGCAGTGGATCTGCGCCCGGGTTCTGAAACATATGGAAAATGGTTTGGTGTTGTGCTGTCCGCAGAGAATAAAAAACAGTTCTTTATTCCAAAGAATTTTGCGCATGGATTTATCGTACTGTCCGAGTCCGCAGAATTTGCGTATAAATGTACCGATTTTTATCACCCAAACGATGAAGGCGGACTGAAATGGGATGACCCGGAGATTGGCGTAGAATGGCCGATGCCGGAAGGAATGACAAAAGAAGAACTGACCATCTCTGACAAGGATCAGAAGTGGGGAAGCTTTGCGGAGTACAAAAATCGATAAGAGGGAAATGAAATGGGAAGAAAGAAAAAGATTCTGGCCGGTATCTGCGTGTTGTGTTTACTGGTTTTAAATGTGCTGATCGTATGTCACAGAGGAAGTGTAGGCGGTAATTATGAGCTTCATCTTACGATGAACAGCGATAAGGAACAGGAGATTCAGGTCTATTACAGTGCGGCCGGAGAACTTTCAGAAAAATCAAGTCAGGTCAAGACGTATGATCAGGTTGGAGAAAGTCAGGAACTGGTTTTTTCTGTTCCATTTCAGTTTAATATGGTGCGTCTGGATCTGGGCACGCAGCCAGGAACGTTCACGATTGAAAATGTTTATCTTGGATGTAAAGATACGAAAACAGAGATTCCGGAGATGACGAATCCGAAGCTGATCGAAGGTCAGCAACTGGAGAGCCTGGAAGCTAATGACGGAACATTAAAAATCTGGACGAATGGAACAGATCCTTATGTGTGGCTGCATCTGGATAAAGAAGAACTGTATCCGGTTCTCGAGAAAGATTATACACAGAAATTGTGGATCAAAAATATTCTGATGCTGTTACTGATTGACGGTGGAGCAGTGGTTGCGTTTGTTTTCCGGAAGAAAGTACTGACACTCCCAATCGAGCTTTTACAGAACAGAAAACTGATTATGAATCTGGCAAAGAATGACTTCAAAACGAAGTATGCAGGGTCATATCTTGGAATCGTATGGGCATTTGTACAGCCAATCGTTACGATTCTGGTATATTGGTTTGTCTTTTCTGTCGGTCTGAAAGCAGGAAATGTATCGGATTATCCATTTGTTCTATATTTGGTATCTGGTATTGTACCATGGTTCTTTTTCCAGGATGCATTGAATGGTGGAACCAATGCACTGATGGAATACAACTACCTGGTTAAAAAAGTAGTGTTTAAAATCAGTGTACTGCCGATCGTAAAGATGATTTCCGCTTTATTTGTACATGCCTTTTTCGTTGTGTTTTCACTGGTTTTATGCAGCCTGTATGGCTATACGCCGTCGCTGGCAACATTGCAGATCTTTTATTATTCGCTCTGCACATTTATGTTTACACTGGGGCTGGTATATGCGACCAGTGCGATCGTTGTATTCTTCCGGGATTTGACACAGATCATCAGTATTTTCTTACAGGTGGGTGTCTGGCTGACACCAATCATGTGGGATGTCAACATGCTGTCAAATTATCCGTGGCTGATCAAACTGTTCAAATTGAATCCGATGTACTATATTGTTACCGGATACCGTGATTCCATGCTGGGTCACGTATGGTTCTGGAATCACTGGGGATGGACCGTATACTTCTGGATCGTAACAGTAGTATTGTTTGCACTTGGTTCCTGGATCTTTAAGAGACTGAAACCACATTTTGCAGATGTACTTTAAGAGAAATCAAAGAGAGGTTTACAGATGTCAGAGATTGCAATTCAGTGAATAACATCAGTAAGATGTATAAACTGTACGAGAATCCGATGGAATCGGTTAAAAGAATCCCTCGGATTGACAAGAAAAAAAAGATATAAAGAACATTATGCTTTGAACAACGTAAGTTTTCAGGTGAAAAAGGGGAGACCGTGGGAATTATCGGAACAAATGGTTCCGGTAAATCCACGATTTTAAAAATTATCACCGGCGTACTGAATCCCACACAGGGAGAAGTGGTGGTGGATGGAAGAATCTCCGCGTTGCTGGAACTGGGAGCCGGATTCAACGGAGAGTATTCCGGTATCGAAAACGTGTATCTGAACGGTCAGATGATCGGATTCAGCAAAGAAGAGATCGATGCAAAACTGCAGGATATCCTGGATTTTGCAGATATCGGAGATTTTATACACCAACCGGTAAAAACGTATTCCAGTGGTATGTTTGTGCGATTGGCTTTTGCGGTAGCTATTAATATCGAACCGGAAATTCTGATCGTAGATGAAGCACTTTCCGTAGGAGATGTCTTTTTTCAGGCGAAATGTTACCGGAAGTTTGAAGAATTTAAAGAGATGGGAAAAACCATTCTTTTTGTAAGTCATGACCTGAGCAGCATCGGGAAATATTGTGACCGGGTTGTTCTGTTAAACAAAGGAGAAAAACTGGCGGAAGGCGATGCGAAAGAGATGGTCAATCTGTATCGTCGTGTTCTGGTGAACCAGTATGATGAACCAGGGGAACAGAACACTATGCAGGAAGAAACGCCAGAGGTACAAGAAGAAAAGAGTACGAAAGATCAGTTAAATCTGAATCCAAAAGTACTGGAATATGGAAGTAAATTAGCAGAAATTCAGGACTTTGCAATTCGTGATAAGTCCGGAATGGTTACGAATGTGATTGAAAAGGGAGAAGAATTTTCCGTGGATATGAAGATTCATTTTCATGAAACGATTCAGGAACCGATTTTTGCTTTCACGATCAAAGATCTGAAAGGAACGGAGATCACCGGAACCAATACGATGTATGAGAATACACCGGTAGGTACACAGAAGGCGGGAGAAACCAGACGGATCACCTTTACACAGAAGATGCCGTTAGAGGCCGGAGAATATATGCTGTGTCTAGGATGTACCGGTTACCGGGATGGCGATTTTACCGTATTCCACCGGTTGTATGATGTATGTAATCTGACAGTCATTACGGATAAGAAAGCTGTCGGATATTTTGATCTGTTCTCAAAGGTCACGTTAAAGTAACTGAGGAGGAAAAGAATGGCAATACTGAACTTAGAGTATTATACGCAAAAAGATCTGTATTCAGATGGAGATATTGAAGAACAGATGCTTAAGATGGCAAAAGAAGGAGTAACCTGTGAGGAGCTTTCCAGTGAGCAGGTTTCTTTTCCTGTGATCTATCACTTCTCAGATCTGCGAGCAAATATACTGAACTGGTATCCGATCAAAAAATCGGACAGTGTTCTGGAGATCGGTGCGGGCTGTGGTGCAATCACAGGTACGCTCTGTGAAAAAGCAGGTCAGGTTACATCTGTGGAACTCTCGAAAAGAAGAGCACAGATCAATTATTACCGCAATGAGAAAAAAGATAATCTGACCATCATGGTGGGAAATCTCAATGACATGGATCTTGGGCAGCAGTATGACTATGTGGTGGTCAACGGAGTACTGGAATATGCCATGAGCTTTACAGAGGGCGATACACCGTATGAGACATTTTTAGGAAAAATGGGTTCTTACTTGAAAAATACAGGAAAATTGCTGATCGCAATTGAGAATAAGCTGGGAATGAAGTATTTTGCCGGGGCCCCGGAAGATCATACGGACATTCCCTTCTTTGGAATCAATGGTTATCCGGGAAATCACAGTGTCAGAACATTTTCCAAAACAGAATTGCAGGAACTGGTGAAAAAAAGCGGATTTCCTTTTCAAAAATTTTATTACCCGTATCCGGATTATAAATTTCCAACGGAGATCTTTACGGATGCGTCACTGACCACCAATCATTATGGGAAAAATTATCCGATCTACACGGACAAAACCGTGGATCTGTTTTCAGAAAGCGCCGGTATCGAGGCAATGAAAAAAGAACAGATCGCGGACCGTTTTGTGAATTCTTTTCTTCTGGTTGCAGGAAAACAGGAACTTGAAGAAAAAGAAGAAATTCTATATGTAAAACTGAATCAGGGCCGCAGGAAAGAGTTTCGAACCCTGACCCAGCTGGTACGGAAAGAGGAAAGTGTGTGGGCAGAGAAAAAACCACTGTGCCCGGAGGCAGAAAACTTTATAGCAGGACTGAAAAAAACAGGAGCGCAGAAACCAGGAAAAGGATTTCGTAATCTTCCGTGCAGATATGAGAATGGGGGAATCATGTATCCGGTATTGAGCGGGAAAACACTTGAAGACAGAATTCGAGATCTTGTGGAGAAAGAACAGACAGATGAGATTCTGAGAACCCTGAAACATGTATATGAGCATGTGTTCGCACAGCGGAAAAAAGAACCGGAGTACCAGACGAAAGTTTTTTAAGGAAGTGTTTGGAGAACATCCGGGCAAGGAATATTATGAATGCGTAAGTCCGGCAAACATTGATCTGATCTGTGCGAATATCTTTGAGTTCGGAGATGATTATGAAATCATTGACTATGAATGGACTTTTGACTTTCCGGTTCCGGTTGCCTTTATCATGTGGAGAATGATCCATGAACTGTATTACCGAATCCCGAAACTGGGCGCGCTGTATACACAGGACGATATGAATCACGAATTCGGTATAGAACCATCGGACAGCGAAATTTTCATGGCATGGACAATGCATTTTACTTATAAATATGTTGGCAGCGATTCGCTGGATGTATACCGGAAAGAGAGAATTCCGGTGGATCTGTCAGAAACTGTGCGCGCATGTCAGAAGAAAAAGCGATTTCGCAGCAAACTGTATTATGATACAGGTTCTGGACTGTCGGAAGAGAACAGTATTGAGACGGCGGTGGAATTGGATCGGGGAAGATTTCAGGTTACGTTTGATCTGCAGAAAGTAGAAAATATCTGCGGAATCCGCTGGAATCTGTTAAGTGATACATTCTGTGAGGTGAAAGTGGAAGTACTTGACTGCGGATGCCATGGGGAGTTAATTCCGTTTGGTATGCGGATCGACAGGGCGGCGGATGCGGTAGTGTTCCTGAATCTGGCAGGCGGATATTTTATCCATGTGACGGATCCGTCAGAATTGAAGAAAATTACAATTTCCGGTCAAATTCGTTTTCTGTCACAGAAAGAGATCGCAGAAGAAATCCAACTGGAAGAGGATCGAAAAGAAGCGGTACGTCGGGAAGAAGAAAGAAAACTTCAGCAGCGGATACAAAAAGAAGAACGGATAGCAGCGAAAAAAGCCGAAGAAGAGAGAAGGCAGGAAGAACTTCGGGCAGCCATGGAATTTCAGCATCGACCGAAACAGAGAGCAAAACGTCTGGTGAAGAAGATGCTTGGACGTCCTGTGGCCCCACTGGTTACAGAAAATCAACAGACAGAACAGCCGGTATCGAGCTGTGTGGGAAGTATCGACAGCTTCAGCTATGAAAATAATGTGCTGCAGATCATCGGCTGGGCATTTGACCGTGCGTACGCCATGGAGAACACGCATCTTGCTTTTTTACAGAACGGGGAAGTGGTGGCGGAAGAACCGATTACTGTAGTATATCGGAGCGATGTGGCAGCTGTTTTACAGATTCCGGAGGCAGAATCCTGTGGATTTTCCTGTGTGCTGGTAGTGCATTCACCAGTGGAAACGGAAGTGGCAGTTGTTTACGACACCGTAGACGGAGAAAAAGCATATCCGTTATGCAAGATCCCTGCAGATCCGGGTTGTAATGAGATACAGGTGTATACCCTGGAGGGACAGGAGAGCATCGGCAATATTCGATATTTTAAAGAACGTTATCTGGAAGAAACGCCGGTATTTGATGCGAAGATTCCTTCGGATGAAGTGATAGATATTATCATCCCGATTTATAACGGCTTACAGTATTTTGACAAGTTGTTTGCGGGGATTGAAAAGACAAAGATGAAATACCGTCTGATTCTGGTGGACGATCAGAGTCCGGATCCGGCAGTACGGGAATATCTGGAGCGATACGTGGCAGAACATGAGGGAACGGTTCTGCTTCGAAATGAAAAAAATATGGGATTCCTCCCGTCCGTAAACCGTGCCCTTGCAATTGCAGAGCATCATGTAGCACTGGTCAATACCGATGTGGAAGTGCCGGAGGGATGGCTGGAGAGACTGATGTGGCCGATCTTTACAAAAGAAAAAGTAGCATCCTCCACACCGTTTACGACCTGCGGAACCATCTGCAGCTTTCCTAATTTCTGTGAGGATAATGTGATCTTTGAAGGCATGCCATTATGGCAGATCGATGATGCTTTTCGCCAGATCCGTCCGCAGTATGCGACCATGCCGACCGGTATCGGTTTCTGCATGGGTATGAATCTGGAAGCAATCAGAGAAGTAGGTCTTCTGGATGAGGAGAACTTTGACAAAGGATACGGAGAAGAAAATGACTGGTGTCAGCGGGCAATCCAGGCAGGATATACCAATGTACAGGTGGAAAATTTGTTTGTTTATCACAAACATGGCGGAAGTTTTTCTTCCGAAGAAAAATTACGGCTGTTAAAGAGCCATCTGGAGAGACTGGCGAAGAAACATCCGAATTATAACAGCGATACGGCAGCTTTCTGTCGGAGAGATCCGGCAAGAACGATCCGACTGTATGTGGAAACACAGCTGTTAAATCAGTTGCTGGATGTACCGACGATTGTTGCCTTTGATCATAACCTCGGCGGTGGTGCCACGGAATATCTGATTGAGAAACGTAAACTGGCACTGAAAGAAGGAAAACGTTTCCTGACTGTCCGGTTTGACATCGATAATATGCGCTATTATCTGGAATATGAATACAAAAAATATAAGGTTCAGTATTTTGCCAAAGATCTGGTGATGATCCTTGATGAGATTCCGAGAGTGGATGAAATCTGGATCAACGAACTGGTAACTTATCAGAAAATCTATCAGGTTCTGGATCAGATTCTTGAACTGAAAGAAAAACATCAGGCACATCTGAAGATGTTGCTTCATGACTTTTTCTTCATGTGTCCGGCGGTAAATCTGATGGATGCTCAGGGGAAATACTGTCATGGCGCGGATGCACAGATTTGTAACCAGTGTATCCCGGCAAACCGAAGCAATGCATGTCTGGACTATGAGTCCGGAACCGCATGGAGAACACACTGGAGGGAGTTTTTATCCCGGTGTGATGAGATTCTGGCATTCTCTGATGATACGGCACAGATATTTAAAAAGACCTATCCTTATCTGTATCAGTTACATGTGCTGCCACACAAGCCGCATTATGTGACGGCACTGGATAAGAAGGTGAAGACGACCAGGACACTGAACATTGGTCTGCTCGGTGTGCTGTGTTATAAAAAAGGTCTGGATGTTGTCAAGGAGATGATAAAAGAGATCGAGGCGCAGAACCTGAACATCCGAATGAAACTGATCGGGGTGTCGGATGAAGAAATCGACAGTCCGGTATTCTCCTGTACGGGAAGATATACCAGAGATGAACTTCCAAGACTGACGATGGAAGAAGATATTGATCTGTTCTTTATCCCGTCTATCTGGCCGGAGACCTTCTCGTATACAACTTCAGAGATTATGTCCATGCATATGCCGGTTGCTGTATTCCCGATTGGTGCGCCGGTGGAGCGTGTAAAACATTACGAAAAAGGTCTGGTTCTGAAAGAGACGGATGCAAAATCGGCTCTTAAAGAATTGCGGGAGTTTGCAGAACATACACTAAAGTGGCAACAAATACCTGTACGCGAAAAGAAGATCCTGTTTGTGGGTGAGGAAATTTCGTTTGCTTCCCGTTACCGTGTGGAGCATTTCCGGGAACAGCTGCATTATCAGGGTTACGGATCGGATTTTTATCAGGTGGATGAGGTCAAAGATCTGGACTGGGATGCGTACCGGGCAGTTGTATGTTACCGTTGCAGCCGGGAAGATGTGGTGCGAAAGGTAGTGGAACAGGCGAAAAAAACCGGATTAAACGTGTATTATGACATTGACGATCTGATCTTTGATTACGAAAGAATCTCTTATCTGCATTTTCTGACCGGAAGTGAGTATAAAGATTTTAAAAAGACGACGGAGCAGATCCATTCCTGTATGGAACTGTGTGATGGCTATTTTACCTCCACTGATACACTGGCGGGAGAGATCCGAAGAGAATTTCCGGGAAAACCAGTGGTAATCAACCGGAATTGTGCAAGCATGGAGATGCAGATTCTGTCCCATGACGCAGTAGAGCAGGTGGAAAAAGACCCGGAGCATATTTCCATCGGTTACTTCAGTGGATCGAAAACTCATGATCAGGACTTTGAGGTGGCGGAAGAAGCACTTCTGGAAGTGATGAAGGAACATCCGGAGGTACGGCTGAAGCTGGTTGGTGTACTCTCTGACAGAAAAATGGAAAAATTCGGAAATAAGGTAGAAAAACTTCCGTTTATGGACTGGAAACAGTTACCTTCTGTTATGGCAGGCATCGATATCAATCTGATGCCGCTGGAGGACAGTATCTTCCATTGTAGTAAGTCCGAAAACAAATGGATGGAAGCCGCACTGGTGAAAGTGCCATCAGTGATGAGCAGAAACCGGGAGATGGAAGGCGTGATCGAAAATGGTGTGGATGGCTGGCTTTGCAGTGACAAGGAGGAGTGGAAAAAAGCGCTCACAACGCTGATCGAGGAGAAGACAGCCAGAGTACAGATGGGTGAAAAAGCCCATGAAAAAAGTGATGTGTCAGTATGTAACTCAGAATACAGGAAAAGATGCAAGAGAGGAATTACTATGCAGCGAGAAGTATTCGTAGTAGGAAAAAGAAAGATTTGATCTTTCAGATGAGAGAATCTATCATCTGCAGGGCACCTGGCCCAAGGAACATACCGCGGCAGCGGAACTGGACGGGAAATCACTGGAGGTAAATCTGAAGCAGCAGGAGCGCATCAGTGCCCTGGAACGATTTCAGGATCTGGATCTGGTGGATGCGATCCGTGTTCAGATGGAGATTGTACTTCCAGATAAGCTGGAACAGTATAAAAAGTTAGTGGTTTATGCGAAAGAGAACGGGAAAAAAGAGGTCTGGTTTTCAATTCCGGTAAAACAGCTGATCAGAAGACAGGGTATGCCTCAGTATTTCATTGAGAGTTCCGAAGTGGACCGGAAACTCGGCATCTGCCGGGTGCGTGGCTGGGCAGCTTATACGAAACCGCTAAAAGTTTATCTGGAGAATTCCCGCGGAAACAGAATTCCATGTGAGATCCAGCACCTGAAACGTGTCGATGTACAGAACCAGTATCCGGAGGCAGAGGTAGGAGAAAAATGTGGGTTCTTTTTTGAACTGCACTACCAGCAGCTGAAAGAATTTTATATTGTTTTTGAGGCAGGTTCGATACGGGTGAGAAGACAGATTCACCTGCAGCCGGTACAGCTTGCCGCAGAAAAGATGAATGAATACTGCAAAAAGGGCAGCCGTTATCTGAAACTGCACGGTCCGGCAGCACTTGCCCAAAAAGTGGTCGGAAAAGTGAAAAATAAAAATAAAGCCGCTGTGATCTATCAGAAATGGCTTCCGAAACATCTGCCAAGTAAAGCAGAACTGGAACACCAGCGAAAAGAACATTTTTCCTGGGAACCGACCTTCAGTGTGGTTGTACCGCTTTATAAAACACCGGAAAAATATCTCCGTGCGCTGGTGGAATCTCTGCAGGCGCAGACTTATGGCAAATGGGAACTCTGCCTGTCTGACGGAAGCGGTGCGGATTCTCCGATTCGGGAACTGTTAAAACAGTTACAGAAGGAAGAGAGCAGAATCAAAGTCATCGATCATCAGGAAAAGTTACAGATATCAGAAAATACGAATGCTGCGATCGAGGCGGCAACGGGTGAGTTTGTGGTATTTGCGGATCATGATGACGAACTGACGGCACATGCCCTGTATGAGTGTGTGAAAGTACTGAATGAGAAACCGGAAACAGAGGTTCTATATTCGGATGAAGATAAGATGACGATGGACGGACACAAGTTCTTCCAGCCACATTTCAAACCGGATTATAACGTGGATCTGCTGTGTACGGTCAATTATATCTGCCATTTGTTTGTGGCGAAGAAAACGTTGATTGATGAGGTCGGAATGTTACGCAGAGAGTTTGACGGAGCGCAGGATTATGACTTTATCTTCCGTTGTGTGGAACATGCGGGAGCGGAAAAGATCCATCATATTCCGAAGATCCTGTATCACTGGCGATGCCATGAAGATTCCACATCGGAGAATCCGGAGAGCAAGCTGTATGCATTTGATGCGGGACAGCGGGCGGTGCAGGCGCATTATGACCGGATTGGTGTAAAAGTGGAAGTGAGCAAGGGAGAGTTCCTGGGACTCTACCGGACAAAATTCCTGCGGGATTATGACCCACTGATCTCGATCATTATTCCGAATAAAGATCATATCGATGATCTGAAACGGTGTATCGATTCAATCGAAGCAAAATCCACATACACCAATTATGAATATATTATCGTGGAGAACAACAGCGAAGAAAAAGAAACTTTTGCATATTACGAGCAGCTTGAAGCGGTTAATCCGAAAGTGCATGTGGTGTATTATAAAGGCCACTTTAATTATTCTGCCATCAATAATTTCGGTGTGCAGTATGCCAAAGGAGAGTATTTCCTGCTACTAAACAACGATACCGAGATCATCAACGACGATTGTTTGGAGGAACTGCTTGGTTACTGTACCAGAGAAGATGTGGGTGCTGTGGGTGCGAGACTGTATTACGAAGATGATACGATCCAGCATGCCGGCGTGGTCATCGGTTTCGGTGGAATCGCCGGACACTGTTTTGTACAGCAGAAGCGTGGATTTACCGGGTACTGCCACCGGATCATCTGTGCACAGGATTACAGTGCGGTGACTGCGGCTTGTATGATGGTAAAACGGGAAGCGTTTGAGAAAGTCGGTGGTTTGAGTGAAGAACTGCAGGTGGCATTTAACGATATTGATTTCTGTATGAAACTTCGACAGGCAGGATATCTGATCGTGTACAATCCATATGCGGAACTGTATCATTACGAATCCAAATCCCGAGGACTGGAAGATACTCCGGAGAAAGTAGCAAGATTCAATCAGGAGATTGCTACGTTTGAGAAACGATGGCCTGATATCCTGAAGAACGGCGATCCGTTCTATAATCCGAACCTGACCCTGGATAGCCAGGATTTTTCACTGAAACGATTATAAACAACCAAAAAAGCGGGTGCATGGTGGAAATGTACCTGCTTTTTTAAAAGAAAGGTGGAAAAGATGAATATAGAAAAGCTATGGGACAAGTACAAAGACATTATTCCGTACGGTGTCTTCGGCGTTCTGACAACGCTTGTTAATATTGTGAGTTATTGGATCTTTGCGCATCCGTTTGGCTTATCGGTTATGGTGAGTACTGTACTTGCATGGATTTTATCGGTTCTGTTTGCATATCTTACTAACAGAAAATGGGTATTTCACAGCGAAGCCAGTACAAGGGAAGAAATAGGGAAAGAGATAGTTTCGTTTTTCTCCTGTCGTCTGGCTACGGGAATACTGGACTGGGCATGTATGTTTATTTTTGCTGATCTGTGCGGATTCAATGACGTACTGATTAAATGTGCGGCAAATGTACTTGTAATCATCTTGAATTATGTGGCAAGCAAACTGGTTATTTTCAGGCATAAAGGGTGATGGAATGAAAAAAACAGTAAAAACAGTGAAAAAAGGATATGCAATATGGATTTTTGTACTTCTGGTTTTTGTATTTTATCTTTCCTGGGCGCTGGCGGCACCGTTCGATGCCTCACCGGATGAAAGTATGCGCTACCAGATCGTCGAATTTATTGCAAAGCATGGAACCTTGCCGGATGGACGGGATCCGGAGATACGGAATGCCAACTGGGGCATCTCGTATGCGTTTAATCCAATTCTTCCTTATATGGCAGGAGCAGTATTTGCAAAGGTTGTGCAGGTATTTACGGACAGTTTTCGTGCTACGGTGATTGCGGCGCGTATGGTGAATGTCCTTTTGGGATGCGGAATGGCATGGTTTACCTGGAAGATAGGAGAACTGTTATTTCGGAAAAAAGAGACAGGGAGGCTGTTTGCAGTTCTGGTGAGCTTTCTTCCAGGAA
>ENA-OPZZ01001136-OPZZ01001136.1-human-gut-metagenome-genome-assembly--contig:-NODE-1136-length-17741-cov-2.263029_pt1 | contig 17741 bp, 18 predicted proteins | sample MGYA00242487_ERZ504511 | MGnify/ENA primary metagenome ERZ504511 (study PRJEB26092, sample SAMD00036241) | human gut metagenome | host: Homo sapiens | study: EMG produced TPA metagenomics assembly of... | reverse complement strand
ATACACAAAACACGTTATGTTATATCCAGTTTACATTTAAGCCGATCCTCAAGAAGGTGATTTGGGGCGGTTCTGATATCTGCCGTTTAAGGGCATTACTCCGGTTGAGAATGGTGTAGGCGAGAGCTGGGAGCTTTCTCATGTTGAGGGAAATTATTCTATTGTCGACAATGGTGAGCTGGAAGGTAAGTCTTTGGATGAGTTGATCCGCTCTTATGGCAAGGAATTGCTGGGAAAGAAGGTGATGGAGAGATTCGGGACGACTTTCCCGTTGCTAATCAAGTTTATCGATGCCCGTGATAATTTATCTATTCAAGTTCACCCGGACGATGAGCTGGCGAAAAAGCGCCACAACTCTTTCGGTAAGACGGAGATGTGGTATGTGATCAAGGCAGAGAAAGGCGCTGGCTTGTATTCCGGTTTCTCTGAGCAAATCGACGCAGAGGAATACGTGAAACGGGTGGAGAACAATACGATCATGGATGTGCTTCAACGTTACGACGTAAATGAAGGCGATGTATTCTTCTTGCCGGCGGGACGTGTGCATGCGATCGGAGCGGGTTGTTTTATCGCCGAGATCCAGCAGACCAGTAATATCACGTATCGTATTTACGATTACAACCGTAAAGATGTGAACGGTAATGGCCGTGAGCTGCATACGGAATTGGCGAAAGACGCTATCGATTATACGTTGTATCCGGATTACCGTACTCACTACAAAGGTCATACGAATGCCACGGTAGAGTTGGCGGACTGTAAATATTTCACGACAAACCTTTTGGATCTGGATACGATTATGGTTCGTAATTTCTCGGAACTGGATTCTTTTGTCGTTTACATCTGTATGGCAGGCAAGGCTTCCATCCGTGATAATAAAGGAAACGAGATCTTTGTTCACCAAGGTCAAACTGTCTTGATCCCTGCGGATACGGAGGTAATAACCATTTCTCCGGCTCCGGGCGCTAAGTTCATGGAGACTTATATCGGTCAATAAGATCAGCTCACTAAAATAATAATGAAGGCGGGAACATGCTGTTTCCGCCTTTTTTATTATCTTTTTCGGCAAACGCAGTCCACCAGATGATCGTTGATAAATCCCGAAGCCTGTAGGTGGGCGTAACAAATTGTAGGTCCGAAGAATTTGAATCCTCGTTTCTTCATATCCTTGCTCATGGCTTCGGATTCGGGAGATGATACCGGAATCTCACTCAATGACTGAAAGGTGTTGATAATCGGTTTTTGGTTAGGAAAGAATGATAGAGTGTAATTATAAAAGCTACCGAACTCTTTCTGTATGGAGAGAAACTGCCTTGCGTTTGTGATTGTCGATTTAATTTTCTGACGGTTTTTCACAATTCCCTCAAACTGCATCAACCGTTCAACATCTTCATCGGTCATTTGCGCCACTCTTTCGATATCAAAATCACAAAATGCCTTGCGATATCCCTCACGCTTCCTAAGGATAGTTATCCAACTTAACCCGGCTTGAGAACTTTCCAGCACAAGAAACTCGAACAGTGTTTTATCGTCAGTCACCAACTTTCCCCACTCTTGATCATGGTATCTCATATACAACTCGTCAGTTCCGCACCAAACCACAACGCCCGTTTATTATATCTTGCATAATTATGATATTTCTGTTTTCTTCGGATAGGGATAAAAAAGACAATCCGTTATACATAAATCGATAAGTAGGGACATCAACGCCGAGCTTCTCCGCTTGACGAAATTACATATCCTGTCAAATGTTTCCAAACTCTGTTTTTTTTCCCGGCGAGAAAAATCACTATGCATGGAAGTCGTGGAGCCGGTCGGCATCATCTTTTGCGTCTCGATGGAAGTATAGACGATGTCATCGGGTAAACGGACTCCCATAGCCTCCGCTACGCTTTTTTAATTCCGTACCCAAAGCGATAAACAGGTCGATATGTTGGGCTAGTACTTCATCAATGGGCTGGTTGAAGAAACTCGTAGCCGTAGCTGCCGTAGAGATCATGAAGAATTTCTTCCAGATGCGTAGGTCTATATCCGCTGGATTAAAAGCGTTTAACCGGGCATACATAAGTAATTTAAGCAACTCGGTTTGCTTATCTTTGTTTGCATCTTTGTTGCCGAAGAAAATGCGTTCTTTCAAGGAGAATTTCTCGACAACACCGGGCTCTGTCAAGCGGGAACCGATGTAAACACATCCTTTCCAGACCTCTTGTTCGGGTAGTATATTATGGATTCGTTCTTCGATATCCAATCCGTTTAGCAAGGGGATGATAACGGTCTCAGGTCCGATAACAGGCTTTAGCTGCTGGATGTTTTCTTCTAGATCGTAACTTTTTGTACAACAGAAAAGGTAGTCTACCGGCCCTATCTCGGCGGGATTATCGGTGGCTAGTGCCGGAGCCGTATGGATTGTCCGGATGCCTAGTTGCATTTGTAAACCGTTTTCACGGATAGCCTTTAGATTTTCTCCACGGGCGATAAAAAAGATATCTGCTTTTATTGTTCCTTGATAGCGGGCGGCGACCATACCTCCGTAATAACCACCCACCGCACCGATACCAGAAAACGCTATTCTTAATTTAGCCATACTATTATATTCCTTTTATTTGCAAATATGAGAAAAAAAAGGCTCTCATTTATATCAGTTTCAGTTCTTTTAGTAAATCCGGAATGGATTGTTCGAAGTTCACGCCAAAGCGATAATCCGTTTGCGCCTTGAATGTTCGAAGAATACTTTCTGTCGTGAAGCGAACGGCTATTTCCGCAGATCTCTCCAAGTTGAAATTATTTAACAAACCGGACAGTAAAGCACTTGCGAAAACATCTCCCGTACCATGATAATAACCGGGTATTTTCTCTGTTAAAACATACTCTGTCGCATTTCGTTCCATATCGAAAGTGGCGGCTCCCAGTTCTTTCTCGTCGAAATAGACACCGGTCAAGACAACTTGCTTAGGGCCTAGCTGACTTAGTTTATATAAAATACCATCGATATAAGCTTTGGTATAGGGACCTGCTTGGTAGGGTTCGCCCAACAATAATGCGGCCTCCGTCAGGTTCGGTACGATAATGTCCGCTTTTTTCACAAAGGGATCTCATTCCTTTTGGCGAATTTAGGGGTGAAGATCTTGTACAGTTCTCCGTTATCGCCCATGACAGGATCGACTAGAATCAGGTTATCTTCCCGCTTGAAAAGGGAGAAGAACTCTTTTACGATATCTAATTGCTCGAAAGATCCAAGAAAGCCGCTGTAGACGGCGTCGAAACGGATATCTAATTCTTTCCAATGCTTCATGAACGGACGCATATCTTCCGTCAAGTCTCTATATGTATAGCCGAGAATACCTCCTGTGTGTGTAGAAAGTATGGCCGTAGGTAAGGCGCTTGTCTCTATTCCTGCCGCCGAGAGGATCGGGAGGGCAACTGTCAATGAACATTTGCCGAATCCCGATAGGTCATGAATGGCGGCTACTCTTTTTTGTTGTTCCTTATTCATCTTGAATCGATTAAAATGTGATAGGAAAACAAGAGCGGATCGGTAAAGGTTTATTTTACTTTCCTAGAAATAGTTCCATGTCTTCGTCTACACTACCTATTCCGGCGATCCCGAAATTATCGACCAATACTTTGGCTACATTCGGCGACAAGAACGCTGGCAATGTCGGTCCTAGGTGAATGTTTTTTACGCCTAGGTAGAGTAGGGCGAGTAATACGATTACCGCTTTTTGCTCGTACCATGCGATATTGTATGCGATAGGTAATTCATTGACATCATCCAGCCCGAAGACCTCTTTTAACTTGAGGGCGATCATCACCAATGAGTAACTGTCATTACATTGTCCGGCATCTAATACCCGTGGAATACCTCTGATCTCACCCAAAGGCAGTTTGTTGTAACGATATTTGGCACAACCGGCGGTTAATATGACGGTATCTTTCGGTAATTTCTCGGCGAATTCGGTATAGTAGCTACGGCTCTTCATTCTTCCGTCGCAACCTGCCATGACAAAGAATTTACGTATCGCTCCTGATTTTACGGCATCGATAACCTTGTCGGCTAATTGGAATACCTGCTCATGAGCGAATCCACCGATGATTTCCCCGTGTTCGATTTCCGTTGGAGGGGCGCATTTCTTTGCGTGTTCGATTAACGCAGAGAAATCCTTAGAGCCTCCGGGCTTACGATCGGCGATGTGCGGGAACCCTTCAAACCCGGTAGAGCCGGTCGTATAGACCCGATCGGCATAAGTGGCGGAAGAACGGGGAGGGACAAGGCAGTTGGTCGTAAACAGGATAACTCCGTTGAATGTCTCGAAATCAGATGTTTGTTTCCACCAGGCGCTACCGTAGTTTCCTACAAAATGCTTATACTTCTTGAAAGCCGGGTAATAATGTGCGGGAAGCATCTCGCTATGTGTATAGACATCTATGCCTGTACCTTCGGTTTGTTCCAGCAAGTTTTGAATGTCTCTCAAGTCGTGCCCACTGATAAGTATACCCGGGTTCTTTCCTACGCCGATATTCACTTTCGTAATTTCCGGGTTGCCATAGGTGGAAGTATTCGCTTTATCTAATAAGGCCATGGCTTTTACTCCGTATTCGCCGCAGGTAAGTACCCATTGGGTTAAATCGGCGACAGTCAGGTCTGATCGAGTCGTCGCTACCAAGGCATCTTGCATAAAGGCATAGAGGCTGGTATCCTCGAAACCTAGGTTGTAAGCGTGCTCCACGTAGGCGGCCATACCTTTAACCCCATAAGTGAGTAATTCGCATAGAGAACGGATATCCTCGTTTTCTGTGGCAAGAATACCTACTTCTTTCGCTTTGACCTCCATTTCCTCTACTTTATCCGATTTCCAAGTCAGACAGTCGCAGGTTAAGGAAAGATGGATTCCCAGTCGATGCAATTCGTTGAGAAGGTTCTCTCGTAGCTGATAGGCTTCCTTGATCTTTGAGACGAACCTGGATGAATCGAAATTGGCGTTTGTGATGGTCATGAAAAGTCCGTCTACGATAAACTTATTGGCCGTGGATGATTCCACGCCTTGTTTGCGTAAAGTCGTTGTTAATTTGGAGATTCCCTTCATTAAGTACATCAGTAAATCTTGTAATCCGGCCACTTCGGCGGTCTTACCACATACACCTTTTAATATACAGCCCTTTCCTTGGGCGGTTTCTTGACATTGATAACAGAACATAGCTTTTATTTTATAAGTTTATCGCGAATGTAGGGGATAGAAGATCGTTTAACCTGTAACAGTTGTTACACTCTTTGATTATTTTCTTTATCTTTATCCGCAAAAGGAAGTTTTATGAATCTGAGTTTGTGTCCTATTTGCGGAAAATTGTCTGAGGAAGAGCAAACCGCTCTTTTCAGTTCGTTGGATTATTCGACAAGGTCGTTTAAGAAAGGTGGCTGGGTAGCTCGTCAGGGAGATGCCTTATCTTCGCTTTATCTATTGAGTAAAGGACGGGTAAAGACAGAGATGATCACCGAAAGCGGGACAATTTTGGAAGTGGAGACTTTATCGGCGCCTACTCCTTTGGCCTCCGCATTTTTGTTTGCGGAAAATAATCGCTTCCCGGTAGATGTTATCGCCTTGGAGGAATGCGAGATCATTTTAATACCTAAGAATGCGGTGATGCGTTTGCTGGCGACAAACGAGCATTTTCTTCAAAGCTATATGGCTTTTAACGCCAACCGGACACAATTTCTTTCTGAACGTCTTCAATTATTATCGATTAAGACCATTAAAGGTAAACTGGCTTACTATATACTTAAACGTATTCAAGGAGATCATTATAAGCAGGATCGTAATCAAACAGAGCTTTCGGAATATTTTGGAGTGGCCCGTCCTTCATTGGCCCGTAGTTTCTCGGAAATGATAGAGGAAGGGGCTATTTCCCGGGAAGGGAAAATAGTTGATATGAATAAGCTGAAAAGCTACGTGCTTTGAAAATCCATCTACGAATGTACTTGTTCTCGAAACAACTTCCTCTCTATATATGTTACTAGAGTAGATGATTTTTCATTCGACATGGTTATGATGATAAATGAATTAAATACAGGCTTGATTGAAGCTTTAAAAGAAAAACTTCCCCCTAAGACAAATTTGGCGAATCTGTTGATGGATACCCTTTATATTGGCAGAGAAGCCATTTATAGGCGCTTACGTGGCGAGGTTCCTTTCACCTTGGAAGAGGCAGCTCTTATCTCAAGGAAATTGGGTGTGTCATTGGATAAAATAGTAGGGGTTAGTTTTAGTGCCAATGCCGTGTTCGACTTGAATGTGGTAGATCACGATGATCCTTTTAATGCTTATTTTACGATCTTGTCTAGATATGTGAAGATCTTTAGGGCCTTTCAGGATGATCCTACTACGGCTTTGGGTACCTCTTCCAATACTATTCCTCAGACCCTTTATTTGAAGCATGACCTTTTGTCAAAGTTTCGTTTATTTAAGTGGATGTATCAGAATAAGCATATCCAATGCAATCATTTTGAGAATCTGAAGATACCGGAAAAACTGGTTGATACCCAAAGAGAATTTGTATCGTTGACACAGTATATCCATTCTACGGATTATATTTGGGATAATATGATCTTCCATCATTTGGTCAATGACATTAAATATTTCTCCGATATCCATCTTATTTCCTGTGAGGATATACAACGTATCAAAGAGGAGTTATTAGTGTTGGTGGATGAATTGGAAGAACTTGCCATGAGAGGAAAGACCGAGGCTGGCAATAGTGTACGAATTTATGTATCGCATATTAACTTTGAGGCTACGTATAGTTATCTGGAAACAAGTTCTTTGCAGTTAAGTATGATACGGGTTTACTCGATAAATTCTATTACGACACAGGATTCTGAGATGTTTAATAGCTTGAAAGACTGGATTCAATCTTTAAAAAAGTTCTCTACCATGATCTCCGAGAGTGGAGAGATGCAACGTATCCAGTTTTTCAATAGACAAAGGGAGATTATAAATACGCTTTAGAGTTTGAACTTGTTTCGATAAATGAAACAACCTAGATATTCCGATTGCGCGATTCGAAATTTATAGGTGCTTTTTTAGTTTAATTTCGTTTTCTATCTTTTTCTGTCTGTATTTGCTTTAATTAGAAAAGGAACAATTCTCATAGGCTTGCTTTATCGTACAAAACTATCGTTTACATGTTTTACATTTGCCAAATGTATCAAGGAATATTAATAGTTGGAAATAAGGTATAAGGCAATGAAAGATAGTATTGTAAATGAATTGATAACCGCAATGAAAGATAGGCTTCCTCCCGGACAAAATCTTGCTAATTTCTTGACGGATACTTTATGTATCGGGAGAGAGGCGGTGTACCGCAGGCTTCGGGGAGAGGTCGCTTTTACGATTGATGAGGTTGCGCAAATTTCCTATAAGTTTGGGGGATCTCCATAGATCAGATCATAGGAAATCACTTGCATAATAGAGTGACTTTCGATATGAACTTGCTCCGGTCTGCCAATGCGATAGAAAGTTATTATGAGATTATTGATCGTTACTTACGGATATTTGACTATGTGAAAGGAGATAAGAGTACAGGGGTTTGTACGGCATCGAATGTTTTGCCTTTTACGCTTTATTCCTCTTTTGAATATCTGTCTAAGTTCCGTCTTTGCCGCTGGTTATATCATCATGGACAGATAAAGACTCCAAATTCTCTATATGGGATGGTGGTGGAAGAACGAATTATAAATGTACATAAAAAATTAAGTTATAGCGTAAAGAATTGTCCGAAAACCAGTTTTATCTGGGATATGAATATTTTTGTTTCTTTCGTGAAAGAGGTCCAATACTTTGCTTGCCTGAATTTGATATCGAAAGAGGATGTTCTGTGCTTGAAAGAGGAACTTTATCAATTACTTACTCATATGGAGGCTTTATCTATCACAGGAGAGTTCAGTGAGGGCCATAAGGTGTTTTTCTACTTATCAAGCATTGATTTTGAGGCAACCTATACTTATATAGAGAAGCTGGATTTCCAAATTAGTATGCTACGAGTTTATTCAATCAATTCTATGGACTCCCAAAGTCCGCAGATTTGTAAAATGCAACGAGATTGGATTCAGGCATTGAAACGCCATTCTATCCTAATATCCGAAAGTGGAGAGGCACAACGTATCGATTTTATAAAAAGAAAGAGATCGGTTATTGATATATTATAATTATAGATAAGACGAAATATAACGGACCTAATTTCTACATAAATGAATATTATAAGGGATGTTTATTGAGCCTTTAAGCGATCTTTCGTTTAAGGGCTTTTTCGTGGATTCTTATTAATGTGATTTGTTTCGATAATCGGAACTGTTTGATAAGAGTCTTGCGTATAATAGAAAAATAGAGCCTTTTGATCTTGTTTTTCTGGAAACTGTAACGGCCTGAAAAATAATTGCATAATTAGATGTAAACTGTGATTCATATTGTCATTATTGGGTGCATATTTAGTTTATTGTGACTTTTATATCGTGATATTTGCATTATAACATTAGAGCAATTTTTATGATAGTGGAAGAGTGTAAAATATATAAAGGTTTCGTGGCAGTCTTGTTATTGATAATCCTTTTCTCATGTACGGATGAGACAATGATTAGCGGTAATGTGGAAGGAGCCTATATTTCTATTAGGAATATAGATTCTCAAAATACGACTCATTCGGGTAGCGAAGAGGACTACGACGTGAATACGCTTCGTGTTTTGGCTTTCAATAAGACAACGGGAGCATGCATATCTAATATTCACTATAGTAAGAATCAATGGATAGAAAATATCATCCGGCATCCAATCGTAGCTGGGAATTATGATTTCGTATTTTTGGCGAATGAACCGACGGATAACGTTATAGCCAATAAACTGAACACTCTTTCACGTTATGACGATTTGAATCTTATCGCTTATCCCGCAAGCTCTTTTTCTTCGGAGAAATCGATCCCAATGATGCAGGAAATAAATAACGTAGAGGTTTTACCAAAAGGTAAAGGGGCTAAATTGAGTGATGGGACAACGGTTTCTTTATTACAACTGGCCCTTAATCGTCTGGGAGTTCGAGTAGATGTTGTTTTGGAGGCGGCAGATAATTTCGATGATATTTTTAATGGAGTTATATTTAGTGGTATCCCTAATTTGATCCCATTGACAGCTCAATATAGTGGCTCTACTATTGAGAGGAATGTAACACGTAATTTTACATTGAGAGAAGATGGTGATTATTTCTCCTCTGTTACTCCAAATATTCCCGGAATGAATTGGGCTCGGAAGATCACTCGTATTATTTTGCCCTCTAATGAGTTGGAGAGAAAGAACGATCCGGCAAATGCGGTGGTTTTTACGGTAGATATGGAGGATAGCTATAATCCCTCCTGTGAGTTGAAAATAAACTCAGAGCCGGTTGATTATAACTTACCTAAAAATACGAAGCTAGATCTTACCGGGATCATTAAACAACCCTTGGAGATGAATATACAGGCATCGGATTGGGATTCAATAGCAAATGATTGGAATATATCTGGTAATAGAGTGCTAAATGTGTCACATACAGAGGTCGATATTACCGATTTTAACGGGGCACGAATCTCTTTCTCGTCCAATATGCCGGTTGTGAGGATTTTTGATAAAGTAAAAGTGCTAAGTACAAACACTTATAAGGAAACGAATGAGGTGTTTAACGCTTTGTCGAGTCAAGAGTGGCAGCCGAACGCTGATGAGAGGATTTCGTATGATCCGAGTACTGGAGCGGGCTATATGGATATCTTACTTGATTTGCCAAACTATATTATAGGTAAGGAAACCTATGAGATTACATTGATGGCTGCGGAAGATTTCTCGGGGAAGAACGCTATTCGTAGAACGATAACCGTAAAGGTCAGTCAATATGGAAATCGTTATCCGTTTGATATTAATTCAACGAATCATCTATGGTCTAACCCTTATGTAGGGGCTTTCTATAAGGATGATGAAAGTGGAGAAAGGATAATTAGTGGGAACAAGTGGAGTTATTGGTATCAGTGGCGTGTGGAAGTTCCAACCGAATATCAGGATTTTATAGTGATAAGCTCGACACCTAGCTTTGATCCTAACGTTGGAACAGGTTCTCCGGGAGATCCGGAAGACTATCCGGTTATTCCTAATTCACAGAAAGGTGAGACAGGCAGTTTTGTACAAGGAAGAGGACGTGTTTACTTCCGGATAGGATTGAAGAGCAAGAATCCTAGAAAAGGAGTGCCTAGATATGGTGTCGTAAAGCTTTCTTATACGGAAAATGGGACGACTTACGAAACTGATTTATATGTCCGCCAAGGAGAGGCTCCTGATTATATAATGCGGAGGGGTACAAACGAGGGGCCGGATTTAGGTGTAAAATTTAGTGCGTACAATTTGACAGCTCGGTCATTCTTAAATGATGTTGATACAAAGGATGAATGGAGGCAGATAGATAAAAGCACTGATCAAGTTGATTTTGTTAAGTATCCGACTCAAGCCGGCGCTCATTTTCAATGGGGATTACCGGTAGCATATGCTTCTTTAGCACTTCGTGCGTATCACCCTACCAACGTGAATAATAAGAGTGCTACGTGGGAGTTATCGGAATGGCCGATAAGACGTATTGAGACTCCCACTTTTTGGGATGCTACGAGCGGGGATAAACTGAAAGATTATTACGAGATCTGTCCCCCGGGTTATCATCGTCCAAGCGACGGTCCCTTGGATAGGATTGTGTTGAATAGTTATACCTATAATGATGTATATAAATCCGAGATAAGAATGTCGTTATTCCGTAATCCAATGAAAGGGGATGGAAATTGGGTGACGGCTGAAAAACCGATTGATCCACAGAATAAACCGGAGAAATATATCCCTAAGATTCTGGAAGAGATCAAGTACGGATTCTATGCGGATGGTTTTTTCGACAGGCGTCCTATCGTGGAAAGAGATATGATCGATGGCATAGAAAGAGGTTCGGGGAAGGTCAGTAAGTATAAAGGAGTGTCTTTAGATACGACGGAAGCGGCTTATGGGGGTGTCTTGATATTTAATCCGGACAATAACGCCTCTATTTTCTTTCCGGCCGCAGGCCGAAGATGGCATACGGATGGTAGTTTGGAATATGCGAGTGAGACAGGGTATTATTGGTCTTCTTCAGCGGCTCCGGGGTGGACTGATACGTCAAGTGGAGAAGAGAAAGGTTCTGCTCACGGTAATATTTGGGGGATAGAGTATAATTATTTAGCGACAACTCCCAAGTCTTCGAGTCATCAATTTGGTTTTACAATTCGTTGCGTGAAAGAATGAGAATAATTAGTATGCATATGATCGGTTTTTGGGCTCTGTTATCCCTATTAATGCTATCTGGCTGTGAGCATGAATTTGCTTTGTCTGAACAGGTAGGAGAGGAAGAAGTCTTTTCTGAAAAAGTACAGCTGGAGATTTTCGCCCGTGCTAATTCGTACCATCTCCCGTCAACAAAAGGACTTATGGATGAGGGTACGGTGGGTAAGAACCCATGGATGTTTGTTTTCAAAGGAGAAGGGCCTAACGCTACTTTTGTGGAAGCCGTGCAAGCCTTTGAATTAGCGGGAAAAAGATATGTGATATTGACTAAACAATCGAATGACAGTAAATATCAGTTATTGATATTGGCTAATTCACCCGATAGATTTTATTATGGGGATGCGGTTACGGAATATGGATTCGATGAAACTGGATTTTCTGCCCAATTGATGCAAGGTTTGACGACATTGGCTGATTTCTGTACGAATATGCTGACGGCTCCATTGGCGGTACCTTCGGTTTCTGTCATTCCTTATAGTGGTAACGGGCAAGTGATCCCGATGAGTTATTTACTGGAAGTAGATAAGATAGATCATACAACAAAGATCGAGAATACGGACGGAACGCCCTTGATGCTTACCCGGGCGATCGCTAAAATGGTAATTGTCAATAAGGCGACGAACTTTGAGCTAAAGGGAGTTGTGGCGGTTATGAATGTACCTAGGCAAGGACCGTTTCATACGCTGGATGGTCTCATTAGGGATAATACCTCTAATTTGACTGAATACAGGAATGATGCTGCTTATTCATCCTTATTGGTTCAGGCAGATTTCATAGATGGGGGGGAGAGTACTGAGAATGATCCAGTCTATTTATATGAGTCTGATATGCGGAATAATACACACTTGATTATTCAAGGTGCGTATGGGGGACGGGATTATTTCTATAAAATGGCGATCGTCAATAAGGATGTCCAGTTAATGGATTTACAACGTAATCATTCTTATCAATTCACTATTGTTACGGCAAAAGGTCCCGGCTATGATACGGTAGAAGATGCAAAAGCCTCTAAACCTTCCAACACAGCTCTGGATTATGAGATCTCAGTTGATAATAGAGACTCATACGAAGTTGTAGCGAACAACGATTTCTTTCTGGGAGTCAGTAATTCGGTATTTATCGCCTATACGAGTGAGGGTGCCAATTTTGAGGCTTTTTAAATTGATTACGGATTGCCGGACTCGTTTTCCGAATGCCTGCCGGATTAGTGATAATGGAAACGAGGTCGGCATTGGGGTACCCTTGCTGGTAAACCCATCTAATGGAGCGAGAATACCGATCGTGGATGATACGACATCAGATCCGAATATCACGGCTGTGGAAGCTCAAATATCGAATGGCTTGTTAGATCATGCGTATATCACGCTGAAATTGGGGACTCTCGAAAAGACGGTGCGTATTAGGCAAAGATATGCTATACCGGCGGCTGGAGTGACAATTAAATATATGCCGGCTGCGGATAGCAGCGATAGTTTCGATATGAACTACTATTGTCTTTCCGCATATGTGGAAGATGGGGCGGATGATCCTAAGAGCTGGATAAAGCTGCGTCCTTCCGTCGGCGCTGTACGGGAGGACACGGATAAGATCACGGTTGATGATGGGACAATTTATATTGAAGTCTTGGGGAATACAATGTCCAAACAGAGAAGTGGCATTATATACCTGACTACTATAAAAGATCCCGGTGTATCCTCGAATACTAATTCTGTACAACGTATAAAGTTAAATATTAGTCAATTATCCCAAACGGTCGTGACGGATTAAAAGATGACTAAGAGATAAAAAGTGATAAGTGTTTAGTTAGAAACAGTTTAATTGTTGTAAAATGAAAAAGAAAAGACTTTTTATGTTTGCGCTTGCGACGCTAGTGTTTGCTGCGTGTAGTGATGACCATGCTATTTCGGATGGGAATAGCGATGTAGTAACCGATCCTTCGGGCGATGCGTGGGTGGCTTTGAATATTAAGACTCCCGCCGCCGTTACCCGTGGATTGAATATCCCTAATCAAGAGAATGCGATAACAGGCGAATATGAGATTGAGGATGTTAAAGCGATTTTCTTCGATGGCGATCAAGATGCGAGTCTAGTTACAAAAGTGATAGACCTAAGTACCGGCTCCGGTGATTTGACATCTTCCGGCGCAAGCAGTAGCAGTAAGGCTTTTCAGATTCCGGCTACTTCTAAGACAATACTGATTATCGCGAATCCGGGTGCCGGTTTCTCCAGCGTCGGGGAAGGCTCTAGTTTCGTGGATGTGAACAAGGCGGTGAAGGATGAGTCGATAACAACGAGTGTCGCGAAAACAGGAACATTTTTGATGACAAACTCAAAAGGTCATCTGGAACCTTCGGATAACTCGGGAAATACGATAAACTTAACTCTTTATAAGAGCCAAGATGTCGCGGTAAAGAATCCGCTAGCGATTTATATAGATCGTGTTGTCGCTAAAGTACGTGTATATACCAGCGATGGCGCTATGGATAATAGCACGGCATCGATCTATAGCCCGAAATGGATTCTGAACGTTACTAATAAATGGTATTATCCTGTATCGAGGAGGATTAAGACTTGGAATGAAGATCCTGCCAATACTCCGGATGCTCGCGGTACTTGTGTCACTCCATTCGATAGGTATGAGATCGGTTCATACCGGGTAGACCCGAATTACAACAATACGAATATCGGTGAGTGGAACGAGGCGAATCAAGTGGCGTATACGAATAATTACAATTTTGTGTCTGCTTCGACGAACGCATCTGCCATATCTTGGAATGAGATAAGTTCAGCATCTAATCCCGTTACTGAATATTGTCTGGAGAATACACAAGAAAAAGAGTATAACAACCATGCTTATACGACCCAAGTCCTTTTACAAGCGAACTTTGCGCCGAAGAAACTGAAAAAATTAGATGGCGGTACGGTTGATGTGGGAGAGGGTGAGTCTTGGATGATCGTAAATGGCGTAAGCTATACATATGATACCTTGATGGACTGGATAGAAAATGAGTTGACAAAGAAATATAAGGATGGGAACCCTGACGGTTATCCAACCTCTATATCAACAGCCTTCAACCGGTATGTAAAATACGTGGATTCCTCCAAGGAGGTTACTATTCCAACCGGAGATGAATTTAAGCAATCCGGTCAAAGCGCAGAAACGCAGGCTGCGGCACTTAAACAGAAATTTGTAGACGCAAGGCTTGCCGTAGAGAATAAAGGGGCGGGTAGTTATGGTACGGTCTTTTATTATGATGGTGGTGTAAGTTATTACAAGATCATGATTAAACATGATGACTCGGATAAGGCGATGAATGAGTTTGGAGAGTTTGGGGTTGTGCGTAATTCCGTTTATGATATTAATATCAAGGGATTTAATAATCCGGGTTATCCTACTATTCCGGATCCGGACCCAGATACGCCAGATGAGAATGATGAGACATGGTTGTCTATCCAGATTAACGTGAACCCGTGGACTTGGTATAGCCAAGAGGAGATCTTATGATTTTAGGTTATTAGTTAGGTATCGCAGGTTAGAAAAGGGGAGTTTCCAAACAGTGTTTTTTTCCTTCTGGGAACTCCCTTTAATTAGAGTAAGGATTAATTAGAAAAATAGAAAAAATATGAAACAGAACCGTCTTATACGTTATACAATTTGGGGAATCCTTATTATCTGTCCGTGGATATTGACCTCTTGCGATATGTTTCATGAGGATCTTCCGAATGTCGTTTATTTGTCAAGTTTAAGTACGACTATAATATGCTTTTCACGGATGCGTTCCATACGCAGGTGGATAAAGTGGAGCTTTATGTATTTGACAAAGACGGAAAGTTTCTGTTCAGTCAAGTAGAGGAAGGTGAAGCGTTGGCGACAGGCAATTACCAAATGGAGGTAAAGCTTCCGATAGGAGAATACCAATTTCTGGCTTGGGCCGGCGCACGTGACTCCTACGATATTTATACGCCTAGGGGAGAGAATACGATTACTGATATGAGGTTAAGGCTGAAACGTGAGGAGTCTCTTATCATCAGTAAAGAACTGGAGCCTCTTTGGTATGGTTATATCAGTGACGTTGATTTTACAGGGACCAGCCATCAGACTGAGACGATTGATTTGATAAAAGATACGAATAAGATACGGTTTGTTTTTCAAGGTTATTCCGATAGTTATATCCGGGCTACCTCCGGAGATAATTGGAATGTGAACATGAATGATTATGAATATGAGATCATCGAGTCGAATGGCCATCTGGCCTATGACAACTCGTTATTGGAGGATGATGTGTTAAGTTTCCGACCTTATTATATGGAACAAAAGTCATCATCGGCGGCAGCTGTCGAGTTGAACACGATGCGGTTGATGGAAGATCGGCCGACACGTTTTGTCGTAACGGAGAAGTCTACTGGCAAAAAAGGTATTCAATATTAATTTGACAGATTTTTTAGCCTTGACTAGTATGGAGGGAAATAATATGGATGTACAAGAATATCTGGATCGCCAAGATAGATATAAGATTATCTTTTTCTTTGCTGATAATACATGGAATGCCGTACAGGTAAATATAAATGGCTGGACATGGTATCTCCAGTCCGAGGGGATATGAAGGGGCTTTACACGATAAAGGTTAAGGAACTAGCTAACTTCGCCCGGATTCTACTTAAGGATTGAGCCGTGACACCTAGATAAGAAGCTATATATTTTAGGGGGACGGATTGGATGATTTCGGGCTGCTTGTCCAATAGAATGGCGTAACGTTCAATGGCGGTTCGTTTGTAAGAACTTAACCATGAAGTCTCGATCTCAAGCATAAAATTCTCTAGAATCCTTCTTCCGATATTTGCTAATTGCACGGAGGATTGAAATAGGATTTCTAGTTTCTGTTTGGATAGGCAATACGCCTCGCTTTCCGTAACGGCTTCTATGGTATAAAGAGAAGGAGAGCCGGAAGTATATCCCCATACCGGGAGTGCGATCTCGCTCTCCACGGCGCAACCAAAAGGTATCTTCCGTCCCATCATTAAATGTATAAGCCCGCCAGATTCCCTTGGATAAGATATACATATTCGTGTTTATCTCACCTTCATGTACGATTATATCTTTGGGGACAAACGACATCATCTCTGCGCTTTCCAGCAATAACTGCATGGCCTGCTCAGAGATTGAAAACCGTTCCATCACTTTCTGGCGAACTTCCTCTTTCATGCTCTTCTACGTTTCAATAGATAGTATACCACTATGATTACAAAAGTAATTAATTCCGACAAAGGTATGGCCAGCCAAATACCTTTAATTCCGCAGACAACAGGTAGGTACATGAAACTTAGGGTGATAATCACGATTCCTCGTAGAATAGTGAATAGCGTAGCGGGTTTGAAACGTTCTATGCTCTGGTAGTACCCGATACAAACGATATTGAGAGCGAAAAAGACATATCCCAAAGAAAAATAGGGAATGCCGGAGACCGCTATCTCGTAAGCGTTGCCATGATTACCGAGAAATAAGGAGGAGACTTCCGGGCAGAATAAAATAGTACCCACGCAGGCGAGTCCTCCGCACACGACAGCGCATAGCAGGGCTAACTTAAACGCCTGCCGTACTCTTTTCCACTGCTGTATGCCATAGTTGTAGCTTATGATCGGCTGGGTAGACTGGGCGATCGCATTGTTCACCATGAATACGATAGGAAAGCAATAACAGGCTACACTATAGGCGGCAACCCCGTCTTCCCCAAGGTATCTCATGAATATATAATTACCCACCAGCATCATACAAGCGATAGCTGCCTCAGTTAAGAACGCGGAAGAACCAAGCTTTACCATGTATCCGATATTGCGGATTGTCAATAAGATACTTTTAAGCGAGAATTTAGGGCGGTAAAGATGTAATACTTTAGAAAAACCTACGATATAAACCACGATCATAATACTTCCTACGATTACGGAAATAGCGGAAGCTAAAGCGGCTCCCATTAATCCCCAATGCAATGGGAAAACGAAAATATAGTCTAATGTTAGGTTTATCAGGGCCGGGATAGCGCTGCATAACATGGCGTATGTAGGTGATCCGTCTAACCGGATAATGAATAACCCGATATTCAATAACATGTAAAAGGCAAGGAACGGGGCGATCCAGTTCATATATTCCAATACGGAGGGCAATAATTGTTCGGAACTACCCAATAAAAGAGCGACCTCAGCACGGAATGTCATCACTAACAAGGAAAGCGATAACATAATACATAATGAGACCGAAAGCGCTTGCGTGATATTAATATTCGCTACCTTGACTTTCTGGTGTGAAAGGTGGATCGAGGCGACGATAGATGCGCCTACTCCGAACATAAGCCCGATTCCGGTTGCTAACATGAAAAAACGGAGCCA
>ENA-OPZZ01001135-OPZZ01001135.1-human-gut-metagenome-genome-assembly--contig:-NODE-1135-length-17769-cov-2.989910_pt1 | contig 17769 bp, 17 predicted proteins | sample MGYA00242487_ERZ504511 | MGnify/ENA primary metagenome ERZ504511 (study PRJEB26092, sample SAMD00036241) | human gut metagenome | host: Homo sapiens | study: EMG produced TPA metagenomics assembly of... | reverse complement strand
AAATCATTTCTTTTGTATCATCTGGGACTTCAAACGAGACTTCTTGTGTTAGTTCTGCTAAAGTCTCATCCATGATTATTTGCCAGTCTCCCGTCCAAGCCCCCATCCTCTCTCTAGCAGCCGTCTGTTCATCTGCTGTCCACATAGCACCTTTACCGTCACACATAGCCGCTTTAACAGCATAGTCAATGGTTTCAGGGACTATTGGGCAAAAATTTGTTTCTTCTCTCATCGATTTGATTATTTGTAGCAGAAGCAATCCTAATTAATCCAGTTTCATTATTTGCTCTATGCAGCCCGCCGTTACTAGTATATGTATCTATAGAAATTAATCCTGCTTCTTTTGTTTTTGTACATAAAGGTATCTCAGCGGTTCCATTCTGTACAATACTCTCGCCATTAATCCGCACATCCAAGTTACTTCCACCACTGTCAGCCCATTCACAAATGAATGTGCCATCTTCGTTGACTGATTTTACCCGAAGGATTTTGCCGATAGTTGGGGTTTCGGCTGGTTTTTCAATTTTATTTTCCTTTAGCGAATCAATTTCTATTGCATTCTTCTGGATCTGATCCGCTGATTCCTGGATTTCTTCTTTTGCCGTCTCAGCTCTTTCTGCCGACTTTTCCGCTGAAATTGCACTTACCTGTGCCGCTTTTGATGCCGCTTCTGTAACTTCCCTATCTGCTTCCGTTCCGCTCTTTGCTTTCTCAGCGGCTTCTTTTGCCTGTACTGCATCGTTCTTTGCGGTTTCGGCTTCTGCTTTCGCAGTTTCAGCTGCTTCTTTCGCGTTCTTGGCATTATCAGCATAGCCTGCTACTGTGCTCTGCATGGTTTCTACTGCTGCCTTTGCGGTCTCTGTCTCTCTCCGGGCTGTTTCCGTGGCTGTTTGTGCTTTCTTTGCTTCCACCTCTGCGTTCTCAGCCGCTACCTGTGCAGCCTCTGCTTTTGCCTGAGCGGCCTCAGCCGCTTCCTTATCTGCATCTGCTGCCGCTTTCGCTGCTTCTGCAACTTTTGCTGCTGTTTCTGCATTTTCTTTTGATGTTTTTGCTTTATCGGCACTTGCCTGTGCTGATCCGGCAGCTGCCTCTGCGGCGTTCTTCGCATCCTCCGCCTGATTTGCTGCTGTCTCAGCAGACTTTTTCGCACTCTTAGTTTGCTGCATATACTCATTTGCTGCCAGCAGTGTGTGGTGGAACAGGTCAATATCTTCCGGAACTTCAAATCCTTCTGGTTTCATTCGTCTGTTCACATGCATGATCGCAACATTTACTGTTCTGCCTTCTTCTGAACTGACCAGATAGATATACAGTTTGATGATTCCCCTGCTTGTCAGTGCTTCATTCGGTATATCGATGATCAGTGCATCTTCCTGTTTATAACCTGTTACTGTTTTTGTTTCAGTCAGGTTATCATACTGGAAATGCACTTCGCAGACATCCGGCAATTCGATGCCCGTGACCTGAATCTTCTGGCCGAAATCATACTGCCATAATTCATCCGTCAGCTCAATCTCTTCACCGAATCTTGAAAATACTGCTTTTAACATTATCTCACCCCTTCGATTCGTTTCACGCTTACCTTGTTTGCTGTCCATCCAGATCCAATATTGCGGACATATACACCCACTTTATTGTTTGTTGTATCCCATTTCAGCTGAACGCGTGCATTATAGGATGCTGTAAGATACAGTGTATGCACTGTCTCTGCCGCATCTTTTCTGGTCAGTGTGATCCAGCCTTTTTCACCATCGGCAATTTCCAGCCATACACGGATTTCATCATAATTCGCCAGGGAACTGATTGCTGAAGAATAGTACCAGCTTCCTGTTGCTGATGGAGTTACTGCTGTTGTTGATAACGCTGTCGGTCTGTCGATCACACCGATCACGCACCAGTAAGATCCGGTATATACCAACTCTAACACGGTATACGACGTGATCAGCTCTGCCGAAATATTTCCGTTCCGGTAATAGATCGCTTTCGCACCTGTATTATTTACATTCAGCGTTGGATTCGCTGCAGTATTGCCATAATTGAAGCAAACACAGACTCTTGCACCTGTAACCAGACTGAAGCCTGACAGGCTGACCGTTTTTGCCGCTGTTGATGCCGAAGTATAACAGGTCGCATAATGACTGATGTCTTTTGTTCCGTCAAAAAGCATTCCTTCTATCTTTCTCCCTGTCTGCAGCTTCGTTGATGTCCCTGCATTTCCTTCCACATTCTTCTGTGGGTTTTCTTTCATATCTTTGATTTCTGCCTGGACGTTTTCCAGATTACGATTGAACTTTATGATGATCTTATCCGTTTCATAGGACTTCGCTTTCAGCTGTTTTGCGTAGTCCGCAAAGCTTTTGTTGCGGTTTGACAGCTGTACCGTGTTCTTATGCTGCTGATCCGGATATATTGTTTTCTTTGTTACCCGATATTTTCCGTTTTCTTTGACATCCACAACACTTACTGTATCTCCGACCTCGAACGCATACATTGCATATTTATTTTTGTTCTTACCGGCAAGATCAACGATTTTAACCGTCACGGTAACTGCAGTCTGTGCCATTTCTGCCAGCTTATATCTCGCTGCAGTAAGAAGCTCTTCTGCCGTCTCATATGCAGTATCTTCCCAGTACTGGGCAACCACTTTCTCTGCACCTGCGGCATCAATGTATTTCTTTCCGCTGTTCACACTTTCGATAGTCAGACCATCTTTCCCGATCGGATACAGTCTTGTGCAGTAATTATAAGTGTCACGTTTAATCTCTGTCTTCAGGAGATTGACTCCTTTCAGGAATACAACTCCTTCATCGTCCCCGATCTGTCTGGCAGCATACAATACTTTACTCTGTGTGTCATACCGGACCTCGATTCCAAAAATCTCACGCACTTGATCAATGATCGCTTTTGCCGTTGTATTTTCATCTTCGATCGTCAATTCGGTATTATCATCCAACTGACACCGGAGCTTCCAGCCGGTATCTTTCAGTGCTTCCTCTAAATGTGCTTCTGCGGTCGCTTTCTTTTCATATGTCGAAAACAGCTTTCCTTCCAGATCTTCCAGATTCAGGATTGCTTTCACATCACGATATCCATTTTTAACTGGTGAAATTTCCTTGACAATATACTCCTGATGCTCCACTACTACATAACTTTCACATGTGATGGGATACACCTGATCAGGAACAGAAAACGCTACCGATGCATCTGCACTGTCCAGTATCGTTTCAATCTTGAAATCCTTTCGCTGTGTGATGTAATATTCTTTTGTTCTGGAAGCAGAAATAATTTTGATAATTGTTTTTGTATCCATGGCTCTCCTTCCTAGATATAACGTTCCTCATACTCTATGGTTACTGTTGTATCTGCACTTCCTCCTGACTGTTTGCATGCAAAATACATACCTCCCGGTTTGATTCGTGGAATATCAAAGATTTCTATCTTTTGCAGTCCTCCGGCTGTTGTCTTTTCTTCGTTCACCTTCTTTTCCTCCGTTTTCCCATTTGATGCATCAAACATCAGGCGTTCCGTTTTTCCCTCAAACAAAAAGCTTCCAACCGTCACAGCATTGGATGTTCCCGTGATCTCATTATCTATGTAATACAGATAAATGGTATTCTTTGGTTCATACTGCCTGTTCTGGTTCACTGTGATCTTCAGTGGTGCATAGACCGTCCCATTATTCTCCAGCCACAGGTTCTGTCCCGGTTTTATCGTAACGGTTCTATGCTCACCAAATTCATAGCCTATCAATTCCAGAACTGCCTTATGGAAACGTTTGATGCTGCTCTCTACCTGCTGGGCATTTGTAAGAACCACTTTATATTTATGGTTAAAGCCTTCCAGTTCCAAGACTGCAGGTTTTGCAAGTTCTGCGATAATCTTTTCGCATTTTTCCCAGATCAGACCACGACCGCTCCCTTTTGCAAGCATGGACAATTTGATCTTTTTCATTCCAAATTCACTTTCCAGCAGAATTGGCACCGGACAGCCAGGTTCCCAGCTGCTTTCATTCGTAACCTCTCCATAACTCATTTCAACGTTCCACTGTTCCAGATCATATTCCTCTGCTACTGTTTTCCCATTGATCTTCATGTTCTCCTCCTACCTTGTATTAAATGCAATGTTTGCAAGTTCTGATCCGATTCGATCCGCAAGCCTGCCTGCCAGCAAGTCACCGTCCAGATAGATCCCCATGTTTTTTATGCTTTTTACCTCTTTTTGTATTTCAGTAAGTGCCCGTTCTGTATTTTTCAGTATATCACTGTCTATGGATTTTGCTTTTGCAACGTTGTTTGACCGTAATGTATGTGTGGATGCAGAAGAGGTATTTAAATTCATATTCTTTGCTGTAGCTTTGATAAGGTTTTGTAATTGTTCCGCAGTATTTTTAATTCCAAGATATTCTGCTGCTTTTGCTGTGCCGGATTTTGCTTTTTCGAAAGCTGCTGAAACCGCAGGGGTTAATGCCTTCGTATTTTTTTCCGTTTTCGGCGATGAGCTGCTACTTTCGGCAAAGGTAGCTTCCAGGCGTGTTAATTCGGTATCTGTGTCTTTTGCCGCTACTGCATCCGTAATCCCTTTGATCAGTCCGGCAACTGCATTGACGCCGCCTTTGTATGCTTTTGAAGCCAGTTTCTCCAAATTATCATCCATATCGGCAGAAAGTTTTTTACAGGCTTCCATATAGTCCGTCTTATACTTTTCCAGTTCTTTCGCGGCTGTTTCACGTGCTGCCTCCAGTTTTTTCTCTGTTTCTTGTTTCAGGCTTTCTGTCTCACGTGCTGCCTGTTCCTCTGCAATCCGGTTCTTTTCTGCGTATGCCTTTTGTGCCTGTTTCAGCTGCTCTTCCGTCATACGGTTCAAAGCTACGATGGTTGCCGTGGCATCCGGTCCCATCTCCCTAAGTTCTGTCAGAAAATCATCTCCAAGGATGCTCTTGCCTTCCAGCTCCGCCAGCTGATCCACCCACATCTGATAGCCTTTTACCTGGGATTGAAGATTAAAAAGAAGCGTATCCGGTCCATCTGATTCACTTACAAACTCATCAAACAGTCCAAATGCATCCTTGATCGCTTTTTTACGTTCCGTAAGCGTCTCATCATATTTCTCCTGTATTTCCTTCAGGTCTTCTTCCAGCTTTTCATTTGTTTCCTTGCACTTATCCTTGTAATCATCTTCCAGTTCCTTGAGCTTATCGGTGTAGTCCGCTTTGGCTTCATAATATTTCTTATCTGCTTCTAGGCGTTGGTCTGTACCTTCTTCATATTTTTTTCTGGCAGCATCCCAGTACTGCATCTCTGCCTTTGATGATACACCATAGTATACTTTATAAGCATCCAGAGCCGACTCCTGTGCACTCAGGCCTTCTGAAATACGCTGCTGCTTTAATGCTTTTTTCTCTTCTTTTACAAGCTTTTTCATGGCAGCATAGTATTTTTTTCCTTTCTTTTTTGACCTCTTCAGGATTTTGTCCCAGTACCAGTTAATATCCGCAAGTGTAGTGTTTCATGGAATTGGCGTTGTTTTTCTGCAGATCGTTTAAATGATCCCTGGCAGATTCTAAAAACTTCCCTGGCAAATTCTTTGGCTTTCTTTTTAGCCGTCCCGGTTCCATCTTTGATGCCCAGTGTCACACCTGCAGGTATCTCTTTTCCTACTGCTTTTCTGAATTTTTTTCGATGGGGAATGAATCTCCAATGTTTCCTGTGCCGCTGTCAGGGCACTCTCCGCCATGTCTACAACAGCATCCGTTACGTCCTGTTTTCCTTTCGTAATACCCTCAGCAACACCCTGCGGCATATGCAGGCCAACCTGATCACGCCACACTCTTGAAGGGCTGTGTGAATCCGTTGTCTTGTTTGCACGGTTCTTTGCTTCATTCAGGATCTGCTGTACTTTGTCGTATACCAGACCGGAACCGGAATTCATACCGATTGCCACACCTGACATCATATTATAGCCTACGTTCTGGAACGATCCGCTGTAACTTCCCGCAGTCGTTGTCGCCTGGCTCATAACAGATGACACTTTCTGGTTTACTTCACCGGATGCCTGCTCTGCACCGGTTCCAACCGCCTGTGTGTTTTTCTTTCCGGCTTCCTGTGATGTTTTTTCTGCCTGCTGCTGTGTACCGGCAAGCATTTCATATAACTGCTGCATCGCCTGTACTGCCGCATCACCGCCCTGTGAAATACCTTCTTTCAGTCCTTCCGGTACTGTAATGCCAGCCTGTTTTGCCAGTTTTGAAAAATATTCAAACTGTCCCTGGATGCCGCCTTTTAACTGGGCTATCGCTTCCTCCGGAGATACCGTGCCTGATTTAATGCCATCTGCGAGTCCTTCTGGAATCTGGATTCCGCATTCCCGGGCTGTCTTAATCGTCTCATTCAAAGACTCCTTCGTTCTTTCTGCCAGGTCGCTCCATCCTGCTGCCGTGGAATTTGCTGCTTCCTTTACGGATTTTTTCAGCTCTGAAAAATCCGCCTTTGTGGAACCAAGCTCACCAAGTGCCGCACTCAATGCCATTTTATTTGCCGCACCGGTCTTTGCAATCGCTTCGGATTCATCCAGATAGGACATGTAATCATCCGATGCTTTCTTCAGCTTTGCTTTTGCATCTTCACTGTCCATAGAATCAGCAAGGTTTTTGACCAGGTTTGCACCTTCCAGCCCCATATCTTCGATGTACTGCATAAATTCCGGTGCGATCGTATCACCAACAACGCTTTTCAGCTTTTCCAGGTTTTCTTTATACTTCTGGATTCCTTCCAGCTGAGATTCCATATTTGTTGCCATCGTATCCACTGAAAGGTCATCGCCGCCGTCAAACACATCAAACAGGTTGATCTTTTCTTCCAGTCCTGCACGGATCTCTTCTTTTGTCTCTTTGAACTTCTCTTTCAGATTATCCAGGGCTTCTTTTGTGGTTTTGGTCGATGCTGTGACTTCCTGAGCCGTTATAACATTTTCCTTGGATGCTTTCGTATTCGCTTCTGTTTCATCGGTCAACAGTCCCATAGATTTCGCTGTCTGCTCCATCTCTTTTCCCAGCTGGTCCTGCTCATCCTGTGCATCTTTGATATAACCGTTATACTGGTCGATGTTTTTATTGCTTTCACGGATATTTTCACGGAGGAGTGCTTCTTCTGTGTTAAGTTCGCCAAGTCTTGCCCCGGCTGTACCGGTCAGGTCTTCGTTATCTGTCAGCAGTTTATTTCTCTCTTCCTCGATCTGTTTCAGCCGTTCTTCCGCTTTCACTTTTTCTGTCATCGCAGAAGTCAGGTTCTGATTTGCCTGTGCGATCCGCTCGGCAACATCGCTCATCTGTTCACCATACGCATCACTGATCGCACTCTGCTTCATGGAATCAATATAGCTGTCCACCGTACCTTTCAGTATGTTCAGCTTTCCGGTCTGTTCATCAAATGCAAGATTCAGTCCCGGTATCGCTTCGTTCAGCTGGTCGATATATGCCATAATCTCTGTCTTACTGCTGCCAAGAGCATCCCCACTTTCTGCCAGGGCATATACTTTATCTGCCATGACCTGCAGGGATTCACTCTCGGTTACTGCACTGTTCTTTGTCTCCTCAAAGGCTTCCCGGCTTTCATCACTCGCTTTTTTCAGATCCTTATATTCCTGTGTAAGCTGTTTTACTTTTCCGGCCTGTTCTTCACTTTCCGTCTTGATATCATCGGACGTTGCCCATAATGCAACCAGTGCAGCCGCCGCTACGCCTGCTTCTGACGCAAAAAGTACCATCGGATTCGCATTCATCACGGCATTTAACGCCGTGTTTGCAACGGTCTGTATCTTTGTCGCAACGGTCATTCCCTCCAGAGAAGTAATATATGCTGTAGCAGAAAGTATCGCCGAACGGAATGCTTCGTTCTGTAGTACTTTCCATACTCCGATTGCCGTGCCAAGTCCCACAATCCCGCTTTCAATCGGCACCAGATTCTCAGAAACCATTTTCAGCCCACTTTTTGCATACGGAAGCAGGTTCTTGATCTGATCCCCGATCTGCATCTGTATCGACCGGCTAATCTCCGTGATCTGGCTGTTGATGTCATCATATTTTACATTTTTGATGCTTTCCATCGTCCCCTTGACCGTATCAAAGGTATTTCCGACACTGGTTAAAGACTGAACAAACTTAAGGTTTGAATCTTCTCCCATGGTTCCGAATGCGGTAGCTGCCATGGTCAGGGCTTCCTGCTCGTTGGTACAGTTCCGGATATCCTGCACAATCGAATCAATGACCTGTTTTTGCGTTCCGCTTCCATTTTGCCATGCAAGAAAAGCATTCTGTGTCTCTGTGCCAAAGCTTGACAACGCTCCTTCTATCGTGCCATCTGCCAGGCGATTCGTAACCTCGTTGATCGCATCGTTGACTTTATCTAGGTTGTAAGCTCCGTTCGAACTGCCGTTTTTCAGCAGCTGGAAGTATTCCGATGCAGAATACCCTGCCTGTGCAAAATTTCCGGCATACTCCGAAACATTGTCCCCCAGCTCATCCGTATAGTTCAGGCCTTCTTTTGCTCCCTTGCCGATTATGTCAAATGCTTCTACTGCCGTCAGGTTGAACTGATACATCAGATTCTTAGCACCACGGATGTTTTCGTCCATATCCATGTCGAATGTATCACGCAATGTGATTGCACTTTCTGTCACGTTCTGAAGATCCGCTTTATTCAGTTCCCCGATGTTCTGCACCATCTTCTGCATCGTCTCTGCAATATCATCGAGTCCGTCACCATAATTGTCCGAATAGACATCTTTCAGTGTCTCCTTGTAATCCTGCAAAGCTTTTCCGGCAAGGTTCGTACTGGCTTCGATCTGGTTTTCTGCTTTTTTCAGTTCCGTGGCACTCTCATATGCTCCGGAACCGATTTCCGAAAGAACATCCTGAATTGTCTCCGCAACCTTGACCGTAAAATTCGCCCGGACCATATCACCAAAAGTGTCCGTTGCTTCTTCTGCCTGCTGCATGGCATTACCAAACCGGTCAATACTCTGTGCACAGTGATCCGTTGCTTCCTGTGCTTCCTGAAGATATGCGGCATTCCTGTTGACCGCAGAAGTCGCCTTGATCACCTGTGCTTCTGCCGTGTTCAGTTTCGTCTGCCATTCCTGGACTTTGTTTCCGGCTTTGTCATATTGTTCATTGCCTTTGCTGATCCCGGCTTCCAGCTCCGCCACAACACGTTCCTGCTTTTTTTGCCTCATCTGATGTCTCGCCGTAAATCTTCTTTACTTCCTCCAGCTTCTCCCTTTCCTGATCAAACTGTTGAAGTGTTTTTTCCAGTGTCTCTCCGAGACGTTCCCTCTGAGCTTTCGCATTTTCCAGTGCCGTCTTTGTCGCTTCTGATTTTTTCTTATGCTCATCCAGCAACCGGTTCAGCACTTCCTGCTTTCTGCTCAGGGCTTCCATGCTGTTTGCATTTCCCTCGTATTGTGCACTGACAAGCTTCAGTTCCGAGTCCAGTGTCCGGATAGACTTATTGATCCCCGTCACTGCATCGCGGAACTCCTTATCATTTTCAAGCCTGATACTTGCACCAATGTCAAATGTTTTTCCGTCTGCCATTTTGTTTCCTCCACGCAAAAAAGCATCCGATCATTTTCGGATGCTTTTTACTTACACACTATATATTTGATTCTTATTTCCTTTTTCTTCTCATAATTCTAAATAATGGGAAGATCAGGACAATATACAAAGCGACCATAACCAGCAGAAACATAAATCCCATAGAAACCAAAAGTGCTATCCCGGATACAATCATTGCCACCACAAAGCCAACCAGCCGGTTCTCTGTGCCGATCTGTTTTAACTTCTGATCATCCATATCCGGATGGTCGATCTTCTGATTTGCCGTGCTCCAGTCTGCCAGCTTCTGAAAGAAATACATCGGCAGAAAAATAATCGCTGCTGCCAGAACCAGTCTCCCAATATCAAGATCCATATTACATTCCCCTTCCTTTTCTCCTGTGTCGGATATCTCCTTACTTTTATATAGATTATACGATTTCATATATACAAAAGTCAAGCGGTATCGAAAGGACCGGCCAGGTTTTTCACTCAGAAAACCTGGTCCACGGTCAGTTCCTGCTCCTTTAAACCGTTCGCTTCCAGATATTCGTTGTAGATCAGGAAGAACTTGCGAAGCGTCATATCAAACACTTCCTGCTGGGAGAAATTCAGCTGCTTGCATCCAATATATAAAAGGCGGGCGACATTTATCCTGTCTGCCCGCTCGTCACGTTTGGGGATTCGAATTCATCCGGCTCCGGAAGTGAAAGCCCATATGCCCTGAATACTGCAAGCAATATTTCCGAAATGTCTTCCTGTGTGATCAGCCATCCGACTTCCTGCTCCGTATAATGTTTCAGTTCATAGCCTTCCCTTTTCTTCCGGTCTGCCTCATCATTTAACAGGATCGTGACTACCGTACGCAGTACTTTTACCGCCTCACGCTTATCTGTCAGCATTCCTACTACTTCATCCAGTGTCATATCATAATGATCCTGGATTTCCGCAATCGCATTGATACTCAGGAGAAGATACCTTGTTTCTCCCCCGAATACCAGCAATTCCCCTTTTGGATTCATATCACTCATGTCATGCCCCGATTCCGGCTTTTTTGTTCAGCCATTCTACCGCTTTGGTTTCGTCCGTAAACTCTGCCTGTTCCTTCCAGCTTCCGTCACTCATCTGAAATACCGTTCCTTCAATGGTCGGTGTCTGGAACGTCACCGTCTCTCCTTTGGTATCTGTTTCATCGTTCGGCTCAGAAAACTGTGTTTTTTTCAGCCATTTTGCAAGGAACGAGTCTTTATTGTTCCGTCTTACGCGTCCATAGAATCCGACACCATGATACGGTGCAATATCATCCGCCGATGCAACAACGGTCTCCGGCTCGTTTCCCTCGCTGTTTGCTGCTTTATACTCATGACCAAGCAGATCCGCATATACTTTCTGTGTCAGGTCATCCACGTTCAGGGAAATATTTCCATCCTTAAAGCTTTTATCGGATTCAGATACTCCATCATCCGCATATAACTTTACATCATTGCTGTTTGCAGTGATATTCGCTTTGATCGCCTTCGCAACTACAAATCCTTGTGCGTATGTAGTTCCGTCTTCATTCAGTTTTGCTGCTACCAAATATTTTAATCCAATTTTTGCCATGTTTCATCCTCCATGTCTTCTGTCATATTACACGATAAGATCACGTGTATACTTCCTGTTTCTTTTTCAAATAATGTCACTGCGTCACGCACTGCAAAACCTGCTTCCAGGAGCAGGGCACGCAGTCTTCTCTTCATACCCCGGAAATCATAACCTTCCGGGGCGAACAGATGAACCTGCCACCAGATTGACACCGCCTGCGGCCTGTCATCTGCATGGGCGATGCTGCGTTCATCTTCTTCGTTGTACACCAGGTACGCTTCTTTGGTTCCCCGGTATTCCTGGTACTTTGCCGGAAGTCCGGTCTGCTCCAGGGTTTTCTTTAACAGCTCATCTGACTTCACAAGCTCATCTCCCTCGTAAATACTTCCTGCATCTTCCGAATCACATCCGGTCTTGCATTTAACACAGCTGTTGTCAGAACCGGAGTCGCCGGTCTTCCCCGGACACCATATTCCAGGTACACCAGCTTTTCCATATTCCGAACGTTTCTTCCGGATGCTTTCCCGGTCGGCCGGACAACCACACGATAACCATCTGCACTTTTCGTTACTTTTGTTGGTTTAATGGACGCTGCCATCTCACCGGTATCTCTGTGCTTTTCTGCCTGGCTGACAACTTCCTCCTGAAGGATCGGCACCGCTTCTTCCAGCATTTTTGGTGCGACCTCATCCGTCCTTCCAAGCCGGTCAAGCTGCATCATAAGGTCATCAAATCCATGTAACTCAAACTGTGCCATATCATCTTCCTCTCTGCCGGATCTTCTGCAGGGATATATCCATAGACTTCGGTCTGCAATCTGCGATCGTCTGCACCTGCCGGATCTTATACGTCTGCCCTGCTATAACGGCATAATGTCCTGTGGTGATATCTTCCCGGAATGGTACACGGATCAGGCGGTCAATCTGCATTTTTGCCGTCATTGCTTCATAATACCGCCTGACACCGACCGTGCGTTCCTGATAACGGAGTCGCTCCACTTCTTTTTCTGGTCTGCCATCTTCATCTATTTCATGAAAATGGCAGATGCCGTCATTATAGGTCTGGAAATCACTCTTGTCGTTCTGCATACTCACCTGTCTGCACCCCGATTCTCAGCATGATCAATTCCGCTCTGAAATTCTGTTCAAACAGCTCCAGTGCATTATTCCTTGCATACCTGCAGTAATCCAAGAGCAGGGATTTTGCCGTAGAATCTGTATCATAATCCTGCGGCGTTCCGGCTACCCTGTCCAAATAGTCTGCACCACGCCTGATAATGCCAAGGAGCTTTACATCGGTATCATTGTCTTCATACGTGATATCAAGATAATTCCTGGTATCCTGCAACATTTTCTCGACTTTCATAAATTACGCTTTCGCCTTTGTGTTCACCGGATTGTCCACCGTGTTTGTGATCTCCACTTTCATCGGTGCCGGCTGCAGGTTCGATACATCCAGATACTGGAATGCATTGTTATCTTTCGGACGGCCCATTCCGTAAAGTTTTGTGATGTATACACGGTTATCTTCCAGGAACTGGTATTCGTCAGAATACTCGATCATGCCGGAATCACCTGCTGCAACACCCATAAAATACTTTTTGGCAATACCCATAATGGCTTCCCCTTCATCCAGTGCGGCAGACTGTACTACTTTGGTCGGATATGGGAAGATGTTGTTCTTATAGGTTCCGTCTGTGGCACGTACTGTAGAAGACGGAACCACACGCTGGATGTAATCTACCGGATTGACCACCAGCATGACTTCCGGAACGGTACGGTAACCGCCAACGCTGTCCGGCTTCTTTGCCAGCGGTGCTACCGCTGCACAATATTCTTTCGGTTCCAGCGTTTTCAATGACACTTTTGCTTTATCTGCGTACACGCCCTGCGTCACCGCACCGTCCAGGTTTTTGCACATGCCGATCGGCTGGTCTTTTCCTGTCCCTTTCAGGATGCCTTTTTCCAGACCGGCTGAAGATGCTTCTGAAAGAATGATCCTCACATAATTATCCAGCCACTCCGGTCCAAGTCCACGGACGAACATATCTTTCGGCACCGGGATAAATGCGGTCAGCTTTGCCAGTGTCATGTTCAGCAGGTCAATCTTTCCTGCAAGTTCTGTGCTGATCGCAGAATTTAACGCTCCCCAGGTTGCGAGGTCGATATTGTCCGCATTAATGATCATCTTCACTGCTCCCTGGCAGTTGATAAAGTCAATCTCTGACAGCAGTTCATGGGATTCACGCATATCATCGATCACTTCATCAATGATCGTTTCCGGCATTGCTTTGTTAATGTCGATCAATGCTTGCTTTGGATTTGCAGATTTTGCCGCATCAATCCATGCCTGGTAAAATGTTTTCTCTTCCCCTGTCAGCTGTCTGATTCCGCGTGATGCAAGGATCGTAGCATCCTTGCTCTGACGCAGGTCTCCGTATTCTTCCATGATACGTTCCTGTACACCTGTCGCAAACACCGCAAAGGCTTCTGCCATCGCATCCTCATCATCTTCCTTCAGTGCCTGGGAAAGTGCCTGCATCAGTTCTTTGTTTTCTTCTTTCAACAGATCTTTGTTTTTCATCCTATTCCTCCTTGTTAAATGCATCAAAAAAAGCACTCAGCATTTTGAGTACTTTCTGTTCTTTGCCCTGTTCTGTTCCCGGTGTTCCTTCTGGATTTCCCGGAATGGCTCTTCTTTTTCGCGGCGAAACTGTTCATCTCCTCACGGAAGCTTTTCATCGCCGACAGTTCCTGCCGCAGGTGCCGGATTTCTTCTGCTGCCTGCTGGTTTAATTTATTCTGGTCTGCCTGATACTCTGCGATCTCATCACAGAAACCATATTCCAGGCACTGCTGCGGTGTCAGGAATGTTTCATTGTCCATCATCTCGGTCAGCTGTTCTTCTGTCAGGTTCTTGGCTCGTTCCATGTAGATCTTGCGGTTGGATTCCATCAGAACGTCCAGATCATCTGCACATTTCCGCAGCGTCTGTGCATCGCCGTATACGGACATCGCCATATTGTGGATCAGCATCGATGTGCCAAGCCCCATAACGATCTTGTCGCATGCCATACAGATAACGCTTGCGATCGAATACGCAAAGCCATCCACATAGCAGACCTTTTCCGCATTGTGCTGTTTCAGCAAGTTGTAGATCGCAATCCCTTCTTTCACGCTTCCGCCATTGCTGTTGACATGAAGCTCGATCGTAGACGTTTCCGGAATCGCCGCCAGCTGCTCCCGGAAATAATTGGCACTGGTCTCGCTGTCATCATATTCCCAGGTCTCCCAGTTAAAATTTCCGTAAGCCGTCACATCATCGTAAACATAGAGTTTGACCACTCCCTGCCCCGCCATCTGTTCAAAACGGTACTTTGTCTTCTTTCTCACCCTGTGTCACCTCCTTTCATATCCGAAACCTCGGATAATTCCGTATAATTTTTTGTAATAAAGTGCATCTGGCTTTCCTCTGTTCCCAGTTCTGCATCTCCAAGTTTCTGACGCAGTTCATCAACGCAGTACATACCGCTTGCGATCAGCTTGTCAATTTTCTCGGCAATGTCAAAGATATCGATATGCATAACGGCCGTGGTGTCGATCTTCAGATAGTTCCCTTTCTGGATTTCCTTCCTGCCGTACCGCTTCCGATTGATCTCTTTCTGTATCATCTCGCACAGCGGATCAATACAGAACGTAAGAAAGTTCCTTGTGATCTTCTCCACATCCGACACATCGCCTTTCAGCAGGGACACCGGTATGGAAAACGCCCGTGCTACCGTTTCTACGATCTCATCAAGAATATCTGTGATATCCTTAACCTCTGAAGTAGATTTTTTACTCTGTTCTGCTGCCTGTTTTGTATAATTAAACCCGTCAAACAACGGAAGAACTGCACTCCTGCTGTTGAAAAATGTCTTAAAACGGTTGTTCATCAGGTCTTCAAAGACTTCTTCAAAGCTCCGTTCTCCATACTTTTTACCGCTTGCGATCGCATCGATCTTCAATGTTCCTTTCTCTCCGCCTGCTTTTTCGTATTTATCCACTGCTTCATTCAACAGTTCATCATATCCCGCACACAGATTTGACAGAAGGCTTCGGATATTTTTGTTGCTCAGGCGGAAATACATCACTTCGGACATTCGGAATGTCCTATCGAACGTCAGTCCTTTCCGGTACACATGGCTGAACACGGTTTCTCTTAATGCATATTCTTCTTTCACAAACCCTTCTGCAATCATAAGCTGCCCCTTGGACTCTATCACCAGACATTCGTTGTTGTATAACAGCTTCGCCACCAGCTCCTGCAGGAACTGACTTGCATTCTGGTTCAGATTTGGTTCAAAATTCCATGCATAATATTCTTCCCCACTGTTTTCTTTTCCTCCGGAATAGGTTTTAAATTCACACTTCGAAATACAGTTTGCGATCAGATTGATCGCCGCATGGATCGTAAACTCTTCCATGACAAGCTTCGCCATCTTCTCCTGATCCACGTATTTCTGAAGCGTTTCCATAGAAACTTCAACGCTTTTTCCTCCAAGCGTTTTACCTTTCAGCCAGCTCCAGAACCCCATTTTCCCACCTCCTCTCAATAGGTGTATACGCCAAAGTCAATCTCTTTATAGTCAATTTCTTCCGGTATTTCATCCAAGATCACGATCGTGTTGACAAATGCCATAAAGCCATCTGTCTTCCGGTAATTCGGCTCGATCTTTCCATACGTGATATTGCCGTTGCTGTCCATCTGCTTTTTCGTGTTGTTGGTATACCACCGCATGATCGGCGTATCTCCAAACACGATGTTATGGTTGATAAACAAAGAATTGATGATCGGTGCTGCCTGCATGATATGGCTCGGCCGTACCAGCAGGATATTCTTCCGTTCAAACGCATCAAACCCAATCTTCTTAAACTCGGAATTGAGCAGTGAGTAACGGAAGTTATCGATCGCAATCTTCAGGATGTTATACGTCTGCCCCCATCTTCTCAAACCATCCGGTCACCAGATGCGGCGAAATCTCCACATCATCCACCATCTCAGCGTCTCCTTTTTCGCACCATTCCTGAAGCGGTGCCTTGATTCCCGGAAGATCTCGGGAATTCCGGCAGATAAAGGTATGCTGGATATAATACACTTTGCCCTTCACATGGAATGTCAGGCCGCAGACCACAAAGTCGTTCGTCTTGGCGTAATCCACGCCTCCTACACAGTTCCTTCCTGTCAGGTCAGGTATTTCCTGGCTTGTGGCTGCCTTGATGTCTTCCCATGTGGCAACTTCCACTTCTTTATTGCCGATCGGATAGTTGCACCGCTTTGCCATATACTCCGGGTAGTAATCCATGTTATATGGCATGTCGATGATCTCCTTCTGTATCGTAGTCCGAAGACTTGGGAAATCATTCAGACTCGGGATCGCCTTGACCAGCTTATCAATCTGGTTCCATTCCTCTTCTTTCTCGATACGGCACCAGAATACCAGTGTACGGTTCAGCGGATTATATTCTTTCAGGATTGCCCGGTTCTGTTCCTTTTCCTGATCCAGCACCGCTCCCCTGATGTGCCCGTCCGTTGTGATCGTGATGATACGGCCGTGCCAGACTTTTCCAAGTCCGGATTTCAGCGTGTTCATGTTCTGCACATCCGTGTATTCGTGTTTCTCATCGAAAATGATACAGCCAGTACGTTTACTGTCCTTGCCACGCTTCGAAGAAGTGTTGTAACGCAGTTCTGACTTTGTATCCCTTCCTGTAATCAGTTCCCTGGTAGCATGATAATTCTTCTTCAGGACGGTTTTATACTTTGCTTCCACCGGATCTGTGATCACCTCATAAACATCTTTGAACGATGTTTTCGCCTGGTCCTCTGCATTTGCCATCAGGTCAATGTTATAACCGCGTATCCCGTGATACGGTGATAAAAAATAAAAGCACAGGAAAGAGATAAAACCATTCTTTCCGCTTCCGCGTCCTACCATTACGCGGATTTCATTGAAAACGATATCGCCGTCTGTAAAATACACTCCGACGATCAGGGCAAACAAAAAAACCTCCCATTCAATCAGACGATATGGGAAGTACTTCTGCAGGGATAATCCTTTTTCTATTTTTTCGTTATCGATAATGACATCTTCACGTTCCAGCACAGGGATTACAAGATTGTCGATCATAAGCTCCTGTTCCTGGCAATGCAGAACCTCATTGTTTTTGATCTTACGCAGATAAGGGTCAATATATGGGCTATAGCTCCTCATCGTCCTCACCGCCCGTCAGGTTCACATCCTGTGGCTTCAATCCCCAGGAAGCGTAAGATGTTACGCATCTCGGATGAGATCCGGCGTTTTTCGGCTGTGGCATCCGTGTATACCTTTAGGGGAACAGTTTTCCGGACGATTTCAGTGCAATAAGTGTCTCATTAATCCACGATAAATCATCGTAAAATGACATATATTCATCTACCTTATCCTGTAAAATTTTTCAGACAGCTTATTCGAAACCAGTGCATTTTCATGGCTTTCCAGCGTTTTCTGTCTCTGTGCCGCCTCGCTCTTTTTCCTTGCCATTTTGCCTTCACCACCAAACTTTTTCAGTTTTTTC
>ENA-OPZZ01001133-OPZZ01001133.1-human-gut-metagenome-genome-assembly--contig:-NODE-1133-length-17781-cov-2.728050_pt1 | contig 17781 bp, 22 predicted proteins | sample MGYA00242487_ERZ504511 | MGnify/ENA primary metagenome ERZ504511 (study PRJEB26092, sample SAMD00036241) | human gut metagenome | host: Homo sapiens | study: EMG produced TPA metagenomics assembly of... | reverse complement strand
ACTGACGGTGAGCATGGAACCGGAGCGGCTGGACGCGCTCCGGTATTTTCTTGCTGCCAAGAACAAGCGCACCCCACAGAAGGAGCTCCAGCGGGCGCTGGAGGAGCTGTACGAGGCCTATGTTCCGGCGGAGACCCGGGCCTACCTGGACGCCCGGTGCCGGCCGGACCGGGACAGGCGTCGGCGGCCGGCGGCATCCAAGGCCACACAGATGCAGAAGGAGGAAGCGGCACATGGAGACCATTGAACTGAGCGGTCGCACTGGCCAGGAGGTCTACGAGGAGCTGAAGCACCGGCTGGAGGGCATGGGCTATCTGCCGGATGAGTATTTTATGCTGGATGCCGACTGGGAGGACGGAAGGGTGATCCCCAGGAATGCGGATCTCTTCTGTACCACGGACTACGGGGACAGCGAGGGGATTTACCTGGATGTGTACCTGAAGTGGTACGGGGAGGACGGCAAGTCTGTGATCAAAAGCTTCGCCACGGGCAAGACCCTGGGCGAGAGCGGCTCCGACATGGACCGGATGTTCCTCATCTCCTCCGCCATCACCAAGGCGTTTCACGGTGAGCAAGGTGCCTATGCCAGATACCGGCAGATGGAAGACGGCACGAAAGCGGAGGGCGTGGTGCTCCATCTCAGTCCGAAGGAGCAGCGGGTACTCATGGATGCGCTGCTGGAACAGCGGATGCGGCAGGAGGCACAGATGACGAATACGGAGCAGCTCCTGCGCCGTATGACCGGCAGCATCACCGCCTATATGGACGAGGGTGGCGCCCGCCCCCCTGCGCATGAGCACGGCGGACCGGGCGGTGCTGGCCATCCGGGATGGGGAGCTCTATGCCTTTTCCTCCCTGGCAGCTCAGATCACGAAGCCGGAAGAGCGGGGCAGCCTGCTGGCCGCAGCGGCAGGCAGGCCAGGCCCAGTGGGCAAACGGATGGCCAGACTGATGCTTGGGACAAAGTCACCCTACCCGGAGGACGTCTGGTTGGATGCCTGCAAACGGGCGGTGGACACCGGGGATCTCCAGCGGGTGCAGATGATGCTGGACCGGACGCTGGACAAGGTGGACAACCCTTCTCTCTCCCTGACCGGTGAGGTGTTGCGGTATGCCTACCTGCAAAACCCCGCCATGGGCAGGGATCTCATCCGCTGGGCTCCACCAGAGCAGGCTGCCGCTGCCCCCATCGGTCTGCTCTATGACACCGCCAGGGCCTGTGACCTGCACGCCCTCACCAACCTGATCCGGAAGGGGCTCCAGCCGCAGGGCAGCGCCGCGCCCGCCCTGCGGCCTCTGATCGCCAGGGGCAGCGAGTGGATGGCGGTGGAGCTGCTGCGGTCTGTGCTCCAGGTGCGCCAGGATGACTATGAAGCCCTGGATGCGTGCCTGCGGGAGCACGCGTCGTCAGCGGCGGAAGCCCTGCTGGAGAATGGCGTGGAGCTGGACGGCTATGCGGAGTGGGCGGCAAAACGGAACATCCTTCTGGACGCGCAGGCCAAGGAGATTCTGGAGGTATTGAAGCTCCAACACGGCCAGATACAGCAGCAGAACGATGGCGAGGCCCCCACCGAAGCCCAGCACAGCGGGTTCGGTGGGGAGAGGAGTTCCGGCGAAATGAGTGGGCCCTGCCCACAGGGCGAGGCGAAGGGTATGGAGCGCGGAATGACGATGGGAGGGATGAGCCTGTGAGTGTTCCCGTACTGACCCACCGCAGGGATCTGCGGCCGGGGGATCTTATATTCCCGGAGGAGATCCTGCGCATCGGCCGCACGCTGGATTTTCTGCTCGGCTGTGTCAGCAAAGAAGTTCAGCAGGAGGTGTTTGGCCCAGAACTGGATACCGGTTCACTGTGTGATTGGCTGAACCTCCATACTGCCTATGATTTTGCGCTTCAGGATGTGGCGGACCACATAAACATAACCCTCTGCCGGAATTTTGGAAAGAAGGCGCATCCGTTCCTGTATCCGCTTAACAGGGCGGAGCGAGACGTCCTGCGCGGGGAGATGGAGGCATGCTGTCAGCGGCGCACCGACCGTTCTCTGGCGCAGCAGTACAGTCATCTGCTGACAACGGAGGAAGCCGAGCTGCCGGAGCTCACGGTCGGGACACACCGGCTGCCCATGGGGGAGGTTGGCTTCGCGGAGGATCTGTCCGAGTGCGGTGGGCTGCTCCAGTTCTATATGCCGGTGACCTTTGACCCGGACGCGGTCTTTGGCACCCACGTAGCGACCGCGGAAAACGACGACTGGCTCAACGTGTACGCCGCCTATGACCTGAACGCCAGCCGGCCGTGCTCCGCACTAGACGTCATCCTGGTGTGCGGAGACGGCAATGAGTTCGCCTTCCGGTATCCGCTGGCCAAGCAGGAGCAGGCCGCGCTGCTGGAAAAGATGGACGCCTACTGCCGGGAGCAGACCGGTATGGCGTTGGCGGATTTCCGGGCCCGGTACCTGGTGGAGGAACCGCAGCCCCGCCAGGCTCCCAGTCTGGCCCAGCTGTGAGCACGCCGTCGGCCCCGTGTGCGCCCTGTGTGACGTGTTCAGGCGGAGGGCGGGCCAGGGCCCCGCCCAGCCAGAAAACTGCCCCGTTGGGGCCAGTTTCGCCCCGGTTTGGGGCGTTCGATTTTAGTACGAGGATAAAGGGAGGTGGTCGCAAGCGCCGGCCTCCCGCCCACAAAGTCCCGCAGTGTGGGGCTTTCCCGGATTTCAGGCTAGGTGGTCGGAATGGGAGATTCTGGCCGTTTGGGGTGGTCGGGTTCAGATAAACACTTACTGCGCCAGCGGGTTCCGCTGTGTCGCAGGCAAAAAGCGGAGGTGAAGAACATGGAGGAACACGACAACAAAAAGCGCACCGCCGTCTGGCTGACACCCGGTGTGATCCGCCGGATGGACGGCTGGCTGGAGGAGGACAACTGCAAAACGCGCAGTGAATTTATTGAAAAGGCCCTGCGGTTCTACATGGGCTACCTGGCCACGGAGGACACCTCGGAGTACCTCTCCCGCGCCCTGGTGGACACCCTGCGGGGTACATTGGCAGACAACGAAAATCGGCTGCGCACTTTGCTGTTCAAGCTCTGCGTGGAGGTGAACATGATGAGCCACACCGTGGCCGCCCACTTCCGCGCTGATCCGGTGAACCGCCGGGAGCTGCGGGCCTTTGCAGTGGACGAGGTGCTGCGCACCAACGGAAAGATCCGCTTCGATGATGCACTGGATCTCCAGCGGCAGGTCTACCCTGACGGATGAGCCGCGTCCGGTTCATGTCCCCCTACCTGAAGGGCGGCAGGGATACAGCCAAGCTGTCCAACCGGGCCCGCTACATCGCCACCCGTCCCGGCGTGGAGGTGCTCAGGGGCGAGCACAGTGACCAGCCCGCCACGAAAAAGCAACACGATTATATCCAACGTCTGCTGCGGGACTTTCCGGGCGCGGAGGAATTGCTGGAGTATGAGGACTACTGCAACGCGCCCACCCAGGCAAACGCCAACACTTTCATCCGCCAGGTGCAGGAGGACTTCGCGGAGCCCATGAGCCGGATGGAGAATTACCTGGACTACGTGTCCCACCGCCCCGGCGTGCAGCTGAACGGTGAGCACGGCCTGTGGTGCGCCGGGGGCAAGGTGCGCAACCTCTCCCAGGCCGTCCGGGAGGTGGCGGAGCACACCGGAAGCGTGTGGACGCCGGTGGTGGCCATCCGCCGGGAGGACGCGGAGCGGCTGGGCTACAATGACGCGGACAGCTGGCGGCACCTGGTGTGCGCCTGTGCGTCGGAGATCGCCAGGGGGTACAAAATCCCGCTGGAGCACCTGCGCTGGTACGCCGCCTTCCACCGCAAGGAGGACAGCGTCCATATCCACATGGTGGTGTTCTCCTCCGATCCCAAGGAGGGCTACCTCACCAGGCAGGGTATCCAGCAGGTGAAGTCCGCCTCCGGCCGGCGGATTTTCCAACAGGATTTGCTCCACGTCTACGAACAGAAAACCGAATACCGGGACGCTCTGGGCCGGGATGCGGAGCGCACCATGGCAGAGCTGATCGCCCAGATGGAGACTGGCCAGATCCAAAATGAAAACCTGGAGCGGCTGGTGCTGGAGCTGGCCCAGCGGCTGCACAACACCCAGGGCAAAAAAGTCTACGGCTACCTGCCACCCAAAACCAAAGTATTGGTGGACGCCATCGTGGACGAGCTGGCAAAGGATGAGCGTGTGGCTGCCGCCTATGACCTGTGGAACCAGATGCGGGAGGAGGTGTGCCGCACCTATTCTGAGCAGTTGCCGGAGCGTCTGCCCCTCTCCCGGCAGAAGGAGTTCAAGGCTGTGCGCAACATGGTCGTCCGTGAGGTGCTCCAGCTGGGGCGGTGGGAGCATCCCACAGCAGATGAGATGGTATACATGCCCACACCGTCGGACACATCGCCTGCACAATCGGGCCTGCCGCATGGGACACATCACCCACAGCAGGAGGCCGCACACCACCAGCAAACACAGACACATCGGGCGGTATCCCACGCGGATACCGCCCGATGTGTCCTCCGGCTGTTCCACAACATGGGCCGCATCTTCCGGGAACAGTCCGCCTCCGATGCCATCCAGGCTGGCCTGCACATCGATAAGAAGCGCCGCCGGATGCTCCGGGAGAAGCGCATGGCCCTGGGTCATAAGGCGGATGACCATGAGGAAATCCCCCCGGTATTCTCAAAGATAAGATGGGGGACTGCCATTGAACTGGCAGTCCCCCGTGGTTTCTCCCGCTACTTCGGCTCCAGGAATCCGATGACCATATCTACCGCCTCTGCGGAGATATCCTCCGGAGCGCGCTCCACAAAGGAGGCATGGCGGCTGTTCAGATCCAGCATCCGGGCCTGATCACACAGGATGACCCCGTCCGTCCTGGTGCGCTCATCCAGCCGGAGGTGGAACGGGTGGCCCCGGTCTGTATGGGTGATGGGGCAAACCATGGTCAGGCTGCTGACCCGGTTGAACAGGTTGTTGCTGATCACCAAGGCAGGACGGCGGCTCTTCTGCTCATGGCCGGACTGGGGATCAAAGTCCAGATAGACGATGTCCCCCTGCTCAAAAATCATCACCATGCCTCAGAGCCCTCCGCTTTCCCCCAGTCCAGTTCTTCACCCTCTATCCGGCCGATCTGGTCAATGGGCTTTCCGTAGAACGCAATGAGGCGCTCCTCCAGGGTGCGGTGCGGGGTGGCAGAGGCACGCCGGATGTTGATGCCATCATCCATCTGCACCAGCTCCACCCGATCGTGCTCCTTCAGGCCAACCGCGTCCAGGAGCGCCTTGGGGATTCGCAGCCCCTGGCTGTTGCCCCATTTTTGGATTGTCGCATACATAAGTAGCACCCTCTTTTACAGATAGTATATACGAAGTATAAACCGAAGTCAACCGTTTGATCCGAGGTGAAATCCACTTGGGAACTTACATTCACTATACCGACGAACAGAAGGAGCAGGCCAACTCCGTTGATCTGGAGGAGTTCCTGCGGCGGCGGGGGAGAAGCTGCTCCGCGCTGGGCGGGAGTCCCGGCTGGCCAGGATCCATCATATTACTGTCCGGGGCAACGAATGGTACGACCATATTGCCCGGCGGGGCGGCCACGCGGTCAGCTTCGTCCAGCACTTTTACGGAACAAGCTACCAGGAGGCCATGGAGCTCCTGCTGGGAAAGGAGTTGGGGGAGGCATATCCCGCCGCGCAGCCAAAGCGGGAGGAGCCGCCCAAGCCCTTCGTCCTGCCGCCGCCCCACACCGATATGCGCCGTGTGTACGCCTACTTGATGAAGCAGCGGCACATCAGCCGGGGGGTGATCAGCCGCTTCGCCCGGGCCGGACTGTTGTACGAGGACGCCCAGTACCACAACTGCGTCTTTGTGGGCACGGACGAGCAGGGCGTCCCCCGCCACGCCCATAAGCGAAGTACCAACAGCCAGGGCAAGTCCTTCAAGGTCAACGTGGAGGGCAGCAGGCCCCAGTACAGCTTCCACCACGCAGGCCGGGACGGCCTGCTCTATGTGTTCGAGGCCCCGATTGATCTGCTGAGTTTCCTCACGCTGTACCCAGAGGGCTGGCAGGAGCACAGCTATGTGGCCCTGTGCGGCACCGGCGGCCAGGCCATACATTGGATGCTGGAGCAGAACACCCGCCTCCGGGATGTGGTGCTCTGCCTGGATCACGACGAGCCCGGACAGACGGCGGCCAGGCGCATCCAGGAAGAGTTACAGGGAGCAGGATACCACAGCGGTATCCTGCTCCCTGTGCATAAGGACTGGAACGACGACCTGGTGCATGGGCAGGCCATGGCCGCCCCCGCCATGGCCATGGGGCAGAGTATGTAGGCCGCAGAGGCGCACCGCCCGCCGGGGGGGTGGTGCGCCCTGCCGCTGGACTGGGCCCCGGTTCATTTTGGCCCGCCCAGAAGGTCACACTGGAAGCAGATTGAAACGCAGAGAGCAGACAACGAAGGGATGATTGCAGTGAACAACGACACCTGGATGCTGATCCTCCTGCTGGCGGTGGTATTCGGCGCCCTGGTCGCCATTACCACCTTTTCCGGCCGGGGCAGCCTGGACAGCATCAAGAGTAAAACTGTGGGTGACGGCCAGCACGGCACCGCCCGCTGGGCCACGCAGGGGGAAATCAAGAAGACCTTCCGCTCCGTCCCCTTCCAGACCGCGCTGTGGCGGAAGGGGGAACGCCTCCCAGGCGCACAGGGGCTGGTGTTGGGCTGTACCGGAAAGAAGGGGCAGCTCACGGCCCTGGTGGATTCGGACGATATCCACTGCCTCATGATCGGCGCCTCCGGCGTTGGCAAGACCGCCTTCTTCCTATACCCCAATTTGGAATACGCCTGCGCCAGCGGAATGAGCTTCTTTGCCAGTGACACCAAGGGAGATCTGGCCCGGAACTATGGGGCCATCGCCCGGGACTGCTATGGCTACCAGGTGGCAGTGGTGGATCTTCGGAACCCCACCCGCTCAGATGGCTATAACCTGCTCACTCTCATCAATCACTACATGGACGCATGCAGGAGAGATCCGGCTGATCTGGCCGCCCGAGCCAAGGCGGAGAAGTACGCCAAAATCCTCTCCCAAGACCGTCATCAACCCGGATGAGGAGAACTTTGCACAAAATCAATATTTTACGACGCGGCGGAGGGCGTGCTCACCGCCGTGATCCTGCTGCTGGCAGAGTACCTGCCACCCAAAAGGATCCACGGGGAGTTGCGGGAACGGCGGCATATCGTGTCAGTATTCAAGCTGGTGCAGGAGCTGCTGGCCCCCAGCATTCTGCCCGGCAAGAATGAGTTCCAGCTCCTCATGGACCGCTTGCCGGAGGAACACAAGGCCAAGTGGTTCTCCGGCTCCGCCCTCACCGCCGCCGAACAGTCTATGGCCTCCGTCATGTCCACCGTCCTCTCCCGGCTGAACACCTTCCTGGACTCGGAGCTGGAGCAAGTGCTGTGTTTCGACAGCACCATAGACGCCGAGAGCTTTGCCGCAAAGAAATCTGCCATCTTCCTGATACTTCCGGAGGAAGATCAGACCAAAAACTTCATGGCTGGGCTGATGATCCAGACCCTGAGTCGGGAGCTGTTCTCTGTGGCGGATGAGCACGACGGGAAGCTGCCCAGCCGGGTGGTGTTTTTCTGTGACGAGCTAGGTACCATGCCCGCCTTCGACATCCTGCCCCTATTCTCCGCTGGCCGCTCCCGGCGGCTGACCCTGGTGCCCATCATCCAAAGCCTGGCCCAGTTGGAGAAGAACTATGGCAAGGAGGGGGCGGAGATCCTGACGGATAACTGCCAGGACACCATTTTCGGCGGCTTCGCCCCTAACAGCCAGACCGCCGAGGTGCTGTCCAAAGCATTGGGCAACCGCACTGTCCTGAGTGGCTCCATCTCCAGGGGAAAGAACGACCCCAGCCAGAGCCTCCAGATGATCGAGCGGCCCCTCATGACCCCGGATGAACTCAAGTCCATCCCCAAGGGGCACTTCATCGTCATGAAAACAGGCACACACCCCATGCAGACCCGCCTGCGGCTGTTCCTGGAGTGGGGGATTACCTTTGGGGAGCCCTACCAGGTATCCCAGCAGGCCGCTCGAAAGGTCTACTACGCCAGCAAGGCAGAATTGACCGATGTTATATACCGGGCATTTCCTGCGTCTGCCCGCCAGAACAACTACCGTACGCCGAAAAAGGAGAAAACCATACCATGAGCTATTTTAGCGAGATTTACGGCGACTTAGAGCTGAGCGCCAGGGCCAAGCTGGTGCTGGTGTACCTCCATGACCGGGCAAACAAGGATGGCGAGAGCTGGTACGCCATTGGCACCATGGCAAAGGATCTGAGACTTTCCCGCTCTACAATAAAGCGGGCCCTGACCGAACTTGTTCGTCAGGGCCGAGTAGAAAAGCAAGCGAGGTTTCGGGAAAATGGTGGGTGCACATCTAACCTTTATGTATTTTCGAAGTATTGTAAGCAACATCTGTGATCATTATCTTCATTGAAAAGTGCAACGGGTTTTTCAATAGTTATTATGTGGTGATCCTCCACCCTCTAAAGCACAAAAGGAAGCCCCCTTGAAGCTTATGAGATATCACCCATATAGATTAGTTCCCTGTTGCCGGTGAGCCGGTATAGGCATAAAATTGGGAGTCGAATTTGTTGCGTAGTGGTTCTCACTATTGCCTATTGATAGCGCCGAAGCTTTTTTAACGCTCTCATCTTTACCTGATTGATATTTTGTTTTGTTGTATGGACAATCCTTGCAATATCGACTGATGTATATCCATGGAGGTAGATTAGGGTAAGGACTTTTCTCTCCTTTTTAGTAAGTTCTGGACATGTGTCTAAGAGTTCAGAAAAGTCAAGTACTTCGCGTTCTCTGATGGGTGCCACTAATCCAAGAAGCTGTGCTTCTGTAAGTTCTTCCCAAGATACCGGCGGCTCGACCGTCTTCTTGAATGGAAGCAATGAGATGTAAGCATTTCGTACAGACTGGGCTAAATAGGCGACGATCGTACCGTCTCCTTGAGAGCGAAGCGAGTCAAGATTCATCGCATGTATAGTTTCAATAAAACGCAGGGTTAGCTCACTTTGTGCGTCCTCCGAGTGTAGTCGTCTGCTATAATGTTGATGCTTGTGGTTCAAATTCTGGATGATGAAAAGCATGTCTTCTTGGCTTCCAGACTAGGGCACGAGTATACGTTCACTGAACACCGCTTACACATCCCATCTTCGTAAAGATGAGAGTTAAAGAGCGGATTGTGCCCAAAGTAACTTAGTTCAAAAAATCTACTTTGTACACTCTATTAGACAAGGAAATTCCAATTATGCAACCAGACTTCTATGCTGTAAAATGGTTCAAAAGTAAGAGAGAGGGCATGAGTAGACTCATGCCCTCTCCCCTGTAAAGTGGATTCAATTGATGAAACTGATAGTGTTGATTTTGTTGCAGATTTGATGAAAGCTTGTCTTATATAAAAACAGCACCTTCTCTAAGGTATGGAATCTGCCAAGTCATATCTTTGTATGCTTAGTTTGCTTTCGATTTCAGAACGATGACCTGGCACAGTAACCGCCCCGTAGTAATCTCGGCTTCCGCACAGCGCAATTGTGTAGAAGCGCCGCCATCCAAAAAGAGGCCCTTCCATGCAGGATCATTGGTAGCAGCGGAATCCTTGAGCCCCAGATAGGACTGGATCGCGCTTCTAAACTCAACATAATTTACATTCTTGGCAGTCGCGATTAGATATACCTTGTTCGTATCCAGGTTCACTACGATTGCACTCAAGCCCTCGTGATCGCTATTGACATCAACGGCTTTATTAACAACAGATACCCAGTTCTGATTACCAAGAGACATCGCTACGCCGCCCTGAGCCCAGGCTCTCGAATTTCCCTTAACACCAGGAAGATCCTCATAATTAGTGGCCTCCATATAGCCCATATAACTGCCAGTGTAGAAGATGGCATGCTTGCCGACTGTGCTTACGCTTCCGTCACGGGGTTCATTTTTATTGTTCACTCCTCCGCCAACAGGACGGCCGCCACTAACTGCAATGTTTAGAATATTGCAATTATTATCATCGGGTTTCGTACTGGTGTACCACCCGCCATTGATTCCATACTCATTGGAACCCTTTAAATTAGACGTCTTGAGCAGCTGAACGGGCCTAATATTGCTGGCATCCGTCTCAATAATGTGTAACGTCATACCATTCTCTGTAGCTTTATGATAGGTATACATTTCTTTTCCTCCGTTAAAATAAACAGATTTTGATGTCTTGTAAGCGCCTACGTAATATGAAAGAAATTGTTGCCCGTGAAAAATAAACTAGAAACAGGAGGCTACTATGAAACTTCACTGTCGCTTGAACCGCCTTTGGTGCATCCTACCTATGTGTGCTTTTATTGCCGCATTTTTTATCGGATGTACCATCAGCCGGTCAGATTCCGTTCCGTCTTCTTCGTCCGAGCCGCTGCCCGCGGCCACGCCGGCTCCCACCCCCGGACACTGATGGAGGGGATCGCCCCCATGCCCATCGCCTCCAGCTACATAACCTACTATGCAATACAGACGGACGGCACACTGATCGGCTGGGGAGAAAATCTGCGCGGACTGATCAACTATCCGGATTCTTTACCGAGCTATGAAGGTGCCGTTGTCATGATGGAGGATGTGGCAGCCGTCTATGCTGGGGATTGGGTCACATTGATTTTGTGTTCCGACGGCACACTCTGGGGGGTGGGCTCCGGGCTGTTCGGTCTTTTGCCTGAAAGGGCGGCTTCGCAGGATGCGTATGACCCTCTCTTTCTGATGAGCGACGTGGTTATGGCCGCCGTTTCCTCCGAGAGCGCCTGCGCCCTTCGCTCTGATGGCACGGTGTGGAGTTGGGGCGGCTCGGAGGGATTTCAGCCAGAACAGATCCTGGAAGGTATTGTAAAGATAGCGGCATATTCCAGCGGCCACTATGCCCTGGACATAGACGGTACCCTCTACATCTGGGGATCGCTCCTGCCTCTGGAAGTAGACCGGAACGAATGCTGGTTGACTCCCCAGCCTATTTTGGAGGGCGTCACAGACATGGCCTCCACTGGTCGCCGGCTTCTGGTGCAGAAAGGGGATTCCAGTCTCTGGCGGATGGGCTGGTGGGAGGGGTATCAATATCAGCCGCTGGAGAAGTGGATGGACAACGTGGTCTACTTCACTGCGGATCTCGCAGTTACCGGGGACCACACACTTTGGTACTTGGCCTCAGATACCCCAAGCATGATCATGAACAATGTGGCCTGCGCAGTAAATGGTGAACAAGGAATTTTAGCCCTGGACTGGGATGGCGGGCTTTGGCTGCATCCCCAGGAGGGCGACGACTCTGCCGATGCGGTACATCTGTGCGATGATATTTGGGTTCCAGAGTCTTGGTATTCACAGCAGCAATCCCGCAATACGGATTAAGGAAACTGCTTAAGTATTTGAAAGCCCAATAAAAATGAGATCGCAGAATGGAGAGGAGAGTAGATTTATATGAGACGAAATGCAGCCTTTGCAATCCTATCTTTGCTTGTATCATTCTTATGTTCTGCCTGCGCGCCCGCAGCTCCCAGTGACCACCCCCCTGAATTCTTGAATGACATTGGAAAAACACTCATCGAATTAAAAAATGAGCATCCGGAAGGCGAATTGATTGTAAGGCCGGGGGGATTCCCAGATAATGCCGCTGTATGTTTTGGGGAACCGGAGGCGGAATTTGCTCATTACTTTTTCAGAACGCAGGGCGGCGATGCTGAAAAGGTCATGAGCGAATGTGAGGATCAACTGAAATGCGCTGGTTTTCTCACAACCGCAGACATACTTTTTCCAGACATGGAAAATGACATGTCCTTTGAAGATTTCTTTTCCCTGATCGGGGTCGATGATTATGAGTACCTGCTAGGGGAAGAGGTGAGAACCGGAGAAGGTTGGCTAATTTTCATGTATAGAGATATGGAAGTTATGGTGAACACAAACGAAATTACTCCTGGCGGCGGCTGGAATTTTACAGGAGAAGACGTCGTGAAGCGTAATGCTCCAGTGTCTATTGCAGACCCAGAAATATCAAATACCAATCAGGACATAGCCGATGCGGTTATGCTTGATGAATCCATGTCTTGAAAACACATTATTCAGATGATGTGTATTTATTTCTTAAATTTTTGACAGGCTGCCCGCTGTGTATATTGGCAGCGGGCGGCCTGTCGATACAAATAGCGGCGCTGTTTTCCATCTCGCAAATTATCATATGGATTGTGCGCATATCTAACAGAGCTTCTTTGGAGATCTTATCTGCTTATAAACATTATTTCAGATAATTACCCAGGTAAACAAAGGTTACTCCGGTTGCCGGATATGAATACGTATCTACCCAAGAATTTGGATTTTTGCCGTCTAACGAGTTTCCTGTATGAATAACGGTAGCTTTTTTGTTCTTGGTATCTACAGAAACTACAATGCCGGTATGCCCATATTGAGAGCCAGAAGATCCCCATTTGCTATATCCACCAGCCACGCTAAAAATCCCTGGTGCTTTTGGAGTACTATCAATTGCGAGACCATAGTTATTCGCAAGATTTGCGACTAAATCCTTGCCGTGTCCGGATGTAGACTTCAGTGTGGTATATGTATCAATATACCATCTTACAATGTCTACACACTGAAGTCCATTTACACCATCATAGTTCCCCACCTTCTGGAATTTGGCTCGAATCTCTGATACATTAGTAGCTCCACCGCTTCCAGAACCTCCAGTACTTACTTTAGTAAACTTCCACTGCTGTTCAGTACCTCCGGTAGAAGCTCGCCAGGAACACTTAGCGCTGTTCCCCGTTCCGTCAGCAGTCAAATAGCGGTTAGAGTACTCAGACAGTCTGATGGTGTAAACGTTGGTCTTGTTCGCAACCTTGGTAAGAATTACGTAGCCGTCAATATTGCCCGAAGCTTTACGCAAGGTGCAGTTCCAATTGGTGCCGGAACGGTATGCGTTCAGGGCATAGGCCTGGTTGGAAAAGTGCTTGATATATTGTCTGCTAGTGGAGGTAAGGGAATCAACAACCCAATTCTGGTCATTACTGCCGGAGGTCGCGTAGATGTTGACCTGCGTGCCATTGGTGATACTCGCGCTGCTTGCAATATTGAGGGAGCGGGTCGGTGCGGACAGCGGACTGATCGTGTAAGTTGCCATACTTGAAAGTCTCCTTTTAAAGTATATTCCCGAGGTAAATGAGCATTGGATATAACTTGGATATAACGACACTAACTGGGACCGGGTAATTTGCTTAGGATCAGCTATTAAGGCATCGGACTCCCCTCCTTTAGATGGATGCTTTATAGAGAGGGAAAAGGCTCCAAAGAGTAAATCTGAGCCAGTGATTGTTTGAAAAATCCCTTCTCCACAAAGGAGAAGGGAACAACTCCAACCATGAAGGGAGAACTTATTTTATAGATCCTTTACTTGTTCGAACAATAAACTCAACCGCAATCGCAGTAGCACAAACCTCGCCAATTAGATCACATATTCAAATAAGAGTTTTGGCCTTTATTATATGTGTCCTCGGGCACACCTGCGAGAGCGGAATTTATATCGGTCTGGCACATGAAAGAATCAACAATATTTTTAAACAGCTAGAGAAATCGGTTGCAAACTAGCAAATCGTTTGTCTTATAAAATATAAGCATATCTCAAGAACTCGCTTAAGATTTCTCCCCTGCGAAAATCGAGTTCGGCTGAATAAAACGATGAAAGGAGGCATGTATTCCGGTTGCACAATTAGGAATACAAGAAGTGTGAATGGATGGATTGTTAAGACTTTGGGGCTGTTGCTCATCACGTCTTTGCTACTCACGGGGCCAGGGGTTGCTAAGGCATCTGAAACAAGCACCTTTTCTGACATTTCAGGGCACAAGTATGAAGCACTCATCGAGCAAGCAGCAGAAGATGGCTGGGTAAACGGTTGCCCAGACGGAAGATTTTGGCCAGACAGGCCTATAACCAGGTGGGAATATGCAAAAATGATGTTGGCGGCCCTTAATATTGTCCCGGGCAGTCAACGGGCAAAAGAGGTGCTCCAGTCTACGGAAGTGCCCAAAGAGGTGCTGTCTTTGGCCGATGACGGCTGGGCCAGTAAAGAAGGATGGGTTGAGCTTGGGTTCGCGTCAGGACTGGTAGTATTGGGCGACTATGGAAGTTATCTTGTGCTGCCGCATGACGAGGGCATTTCGCGCTATGAGGCGACCATATTCGCAGTACGGATGCTCGGCCGATTTGAAGAGTCCTTAACGATGGTCGTGGAGGAACCACCATTTGATGATCTAGTGCCCGATATGCAGGTTGACAATTTTGGAGTAATTGAAATTGCCGTTGAGAATGGCTTGATTTCCGGATACACGGAGACGAAATTTTATCCTGCAGAGTCTTTTACCAGAGGAGAAGCGGTTGCTACAGTATCAAGAGTCCTGACCCTCTTAGGGCGAAATTAGGAGCTATAAGTCTGAAAACATACATCTTAACACTATCCCCACCAGGCTCTCATACCTATCAAAAAGCGGCCCAAGTTTCGACTTGGGCCGCTTAAAGCAAATCAGGTCAGGTAAACACAGGAAGCTGTACCATAGTAGTCATGCTTGGTATTGTTGTTGCCACATACCTGGCCGGGGTCTTTAACGCCATTGGTATACCCACTCGCAACACGCATTCTGATAGCCGAAGATCCGTCCATATTTACGCGTAATCGCACCCAAGATCGGCCATCATTTTCGCGGCTACCCCTCAGATCCATTCCGCACCATGTGCAAAACTAGCACAAACGCTCCGTTTGCCTTATGTCCCAACAGCGTGCGATTAGATTTTGGACGTTCGTGCTTCCGTTTGCCAATGTGTTGTTGTGATGATAGTTCGTATTATTTAGGTCATCCCAATCGGCAATAATACGCTTATCATCATCTTTGTCTCGCACAGTATACTCAAAAACCGACTTAGAGTCATAGACCAGGGCATGAAAGGCGGAAATGATAGTCTTACAGTACGGGGCCGCCACCTTGAGGCGGTCATGGTTCATCCAGCGGATGGTAGCAGTTCCGTCCGTTTTGATACAAAAGGCAGGATATTTTCTCCAAGGCTGATAATTGATATAGTTCTTCAACTTGGTATCATTGATTCCACTGAGCTTTTCGCCGGATAAATAATATTTTCCATCGACATAGTGCCAGCCAACAAAGGACATACCGTCCGGCCCATACGTATCAAAGCCTGCTGCGTTTGTCTTTGCGACAACCTTATTCGCCGCAATCCCGGGAGGATTCATCTGAGCCAGGGGTTTCTTATTACCCGTCGTATAAATTGCCTCTTCAAGAGACATCGTTTTAGGATCTGTGATAAAGATACTTATCCCGGAATATGCGCTGTCTGTAGTATACGTTACCTCACTGTAGTACTTGCTTTTCAACCCTTTAAATGTTCCGTATGCCATGAGTCGACATCCTTCCTGTTTAGTATTTGTAGGCGCCTACACATCATAAAGAATACTAATCGAAGGGATTGTAAACTAGGCCTTGTTCGGAAAGCAAGAAAATTATTGTCGTAATCTGTGCCGCCGTGCAGTTCTCCTCAGCCCACCAAATTTCCGTTCTCGATGGTGTACCAGTCCCCGCCGCTGTCGGCGATGAGGGAGAACTCCGTGGATATTGGGATCGAAAGCGAGGGAGATTTATCCGGGGACTGCTGGGGCGCCTCTGCCGCACACCCTGACGCCAGGGCCAGGAATAGTACGCCGGCGGCTGTGGCGGCTTCAAACCGCTTTGAGCTTACAAATCTTTTCATATAAAAACGCCTCCTTGGCCGTTGGGTTATCCGATGAGCTTTGGCTATTTACTTCTGCGTCCTTTTGCAGTCCTTATATACCATACCGGTATTAAGAAGAGCAACGAAAGGGTGCATAAAATGGAAACAGATATGGCCTTGTCATGGCTTAGCGAGCTTGGTAAGCGTGTATTCGGCAGTATGGACGGCCTATTTTATACGCTGGTAGCCTTTGTGGTGATCGATTATATCACCGGCGTCTGTGTTGCCATCCATAATAAACAGCTGTCCAGCGATGTGGGTGCCCATGGAATCGCCAAGAAGATCGCTATTTTTGCGCTGGTGTCCCTAAGTAACATTATTGACCGCTTTTTGCTGGGCTCCGAAGATGTCCTGCGCACTGTTACCACCGTGTTCTATATGGCCAACGAAGCAATGAGCATTATGGAAAACGTGGGAAAGGTAGGACTGCCTTTGCCGCAAAAGCTTCAGAACTTCTTGTCTCATTTTGAGAAATACAGAGACAACAAGGATGGTTCAAAGCAGGAGTAACGGCCCGGGCAGCTATCAATACGTTCAGTCGCTACAATCCTCTAGCACCTCTTGGATCAAGAAGCGGGGTCTCCCCTTAGCCTCTAAATAGATCTTGCCGATATACTCGCCAATGATCCCTAGAGAGAGCAGGATCAGGCCCCCGATGGCCCATACGGCGCAGATCACGCTAACCCAGCCAACTATTGGTATCTCCAGCAACCCAGCGGATCACAGAGTACGCCAGCATGAGGGTATTTGCCAGAAAGACCAAAAAGCCCAGGATGGTGATGTACCGGATGGGCCTGGTGGAAGGGCTGGTAATACCTTCTAGCGCGAAGGAGAGCATCTTTTTCAGGGGATACTTGTTCTTCACGGCAAAGCGTTCTCCACGCTCATATTCCACGGTTCCAGTACGGTAACCGATCATGGGTACAATACCTCGAAGGAATAGGTTCACCTCATGAAACTGAGCCAGGCCCTCCAGAGCGCGCTTGGACATTAGCCGGTAATCGGCATGGTTGAATACCGTCTCTGCCCCAAGGAAGTTCATCAACTGGTAAAATGCTTCAACAGTAACTCGTTTAACAAAAAACATTTTGGACCACGGTTTACTTAAAAGTCCCTGGGCACTCTTTATCATTTGTACGCGGAAAGAATCTGGAGCATACAGCGTGGGGAAGCTGTTTGTTTCAATATCCCAGTTGATTGCTTTTCGTAGAAAACAAAAAAGGAGAGTATTTATGGGATTGTACAATATCATTAGCCGAGTCAACTCCTCGCTCTACCTCAACATCAATGGCTATGGGGCGGGTGCTCGGAAGAAGATCAATGTATATCCGGCAACGAGTTCCAATGATCAGGTCTGGTCCATTACAAATCCAAATTCTACGGCGCAGCAAGAGGTTGCCTCCAATTCTGGTCTGACGTATAAGCTGAATGCCAACCGGAACTACGACCCTTGGAGCTACGACCATTGGATCTGCGACCTCTACACGACCAATGCTGACACCTATCTGGTATTCGAAAAGACTAGCGTAAGCAACGTGTACCGCATCCGGCTTAACGGTGCCAGCACCAAGAACTATTATCTGACTGCCGCGGGCACTTCCGGGAGCCAGGTATACTTCAAGCCGAACCTGGGGACTTCCGATAAGACTCAGCAGTGGACTCTAAAATCCGTCTCTACGGCGTCCTCCTATCCGTATACCTATTCCACCAATACAAAGAATGGGATCAAACTCCATATTGTCGAGACCCCCGCGAGCACGATCCGAGCTTGTCAACGTCAAGAAGAAAGACCAGGGCATCCCTGTGCCTTACTGCGGTTGCAATGGCGGCTTCTTCAACAATAATGGTGACAAGACGGATTGTGACACCCTTAACATTGCCCTGAATAAC